>Ga0255346_1000132_pt1 | contig 133207 bp, 142 predicted proteins | sample wastewater_treat_FD_194410 | JGI IMG/M metagenome (GOLD analysis project Ga0255346, IMG submission 194410) | Wastewater microbial communities from Lulu Island WWTP, Vancouver, Canada - plant22 | ecosystem: Engineered > WWTP > Wastewater > Unclassified | place: Canada: Vancouver, British...
TGTCCGTCCCGAGGAACTGTTCGGGAACGAGCGAGTATGCCCAGTCCCACGCCGACGATTCGGTATCGCAGCAGCCAACCCCCCAGAAGGTGGTCGTCGACCACAGGTGGGCGCCCGAGTTTTGCGGCACGTAATGGCCGGTCGCCTCGCGGTATGACCGCGTTCCACCCGCAGCGATGGTGAACGAACCCGATGCGATGGCTCCGCCCGCTCCCGAGCGGTCTTCCCAGTTCACCGTGATCTCGGCCGAACTGGGGTTGAATAGGAAGAGGTCGGTATCAGGGGTATAGGTCGTTCTGCCGACCGTCCGTGTGGGCCAGCTCGGTGCGGGCGCCCAGTAGCTCGTTCCCCAGTACTGCTGGGGCGTGATCGTGAGCCCTCGCATCTCGTAGTTGCTCGTCGGTTGGCCCGCGATGATCTGGACCTGGATGGGCGCGGAGGACGTGACCGTCGTGCCCGATGTCGGCACCTCTTTCGTGTACGTCTGCCCTCTACCGAGGGGAACGGTGTCGATGGTCGTCCCATCCGGACCCTTGATAAGAATAGTATTCCCATCACTCGCCGACTGCACGAGGATCCAGACCTTGTCGAAGTCGTCATAGCCTAGACCCCCGTAATTGTTACCAAGGTTCTCCCCTACGGGAACCGTATACGATGTTTCCCACGCCTGCACCGGGTAGACCTCCCACGCATCGGTGAACACCGTGCCCGTTGGCATGGGCCACGTCGAGACGACCAGCTGCAGCAGGCTTCCGGAGACGAAGATCCTGTCACCGCCGTCGTAATAGGTGTCGGTGCCGCGGGGTCTCGTCGGTATGTTCGCTGTCGCGTCCCCGGGGGCGCCCTCGAACTTAATGGTTTGACCCTTTTTGAGGGGTACTACCTCGTCTCCTGCGGGGCCCTGGGAGAGACCATTCTCCCAGTGGTCATAATAGAGAACTGTGTTGTCCGCGCTTGCCGTCACCCCGATGACATAATGCATGGACTCGGGAATATTGTCGTACTGGTCGTTCGGGATGTCCAGGAAAATATCCTGTGTCTGGTCCGCGGGCAGGGGCATGTAGAACTCCTGGAACCCCGCCGGCAGAGCGGAGACAACAGGAGCCAGGATCAGCAACCCAACCGCGATCGCGAATGCAACCAGGATGATGTTCGTCCTCGTTTGAACCTTGTATGAATCGTAACCTTTCATCGTCAACACCTCACTCTCACATCGATTGGGGCTGGGAATCCCAGTGCGGAGCCGTTTCGTCCGCCGTCTGTCCAGAAACGCGGCCAGTGGTGAACGCCACAGCTGGCACAACCACGACAAGGGGCATGCATACCCCCGGGAAAATTCGTCGTGTCATGAGTTCTCCCAGTCAGATACGATAGCCGTCCCCCGCGGCAGACTGGTCGACCATGACCGTGCCGTCTCGAAACCGGCTCACGGCCCGCGGATGGCCAGACCAGATAGGGATGGCTATGATTACCGCTGTGTTGTACCTATGATATATTCTTTCGTGCGTTTACGAAATGCTTTGCAGTAGTGCCTTGCAGAGAGTGAACGGCACAACACGGTTGAGGAGATAAATGAATCGATTGTCGAGTACCTGAAAATATATCAATCAACCATTTATTTCGCGACGATTATGCTATTTCATGATATTGCGCGGGGATCTCCGGAATGGGTCGATCGGGCATGAGGGTTCAGCGAACCATGGATAAGTACCAAAGCACCCGGTCGGACCTGGAGACAACATGAGAGTAAAAAGAGACATTGTAGGGTTCCCGAGGATATATTGGAATGTTATTTATCCCCGTAAGACCGCGCATAATCTGTACTGCCAGGTATTCTTGGCGTGGTACTGGTCAGCGCCGATGGCCTTCCCGTTCTCCTGAGCCGCGACTGATGGCGCACTCACCGGGCAGGGCAGGGCCGGTGGTACGGCGGAATCCGCCCCCGTGCCACCCGCCGACGCGGGGGGAGGGGATCACCCTTCGCCTTCCGCCGCCGCGCGCCCGAGCTCGAACGCCCTGCGGTTCAGCTCGACCGTCTTCGGCGGGACGGAGCGCCCGATCGCGGCGAGGAGCGACTCCGGCGCGAGCGGAAGCAGGTGCGAGGCCGCCCCGATCAGCACCACGTTCTGCGCCAGCTCCGAACCGGCCTCGCGGGCGAGGGCGCCGGCGTCGATGGCCAGCGGCCGGAACGGCGCGAGCCGGGCGAGGCACTCGTTGGGCGATGGCATCGGGAGCTGCTGCGTGAAGACGGGCGTCGGCGTGATGATCGCGGTGTTCGTCACCACCCGCCCCTCCGGCTTCAGGAAGTGGCGGTACCGGAGCGCCTCCAGGAGGTCGAACGAGAGCAGGAGGTCGGCCGTGCCCGGGTCGATCAGCGGGCCGTACCGACCGTCGATCCGGACCGAGCACTCGACCGAGCCGCCGCGCTGGGCCATGCCGTGCGTCTCGGCGCCGCGGACGGTCCGTCCCTCGACCACGCAGGCCTCGCCGAGGATGTTCGAGGCCAGGATCGTCCCCTGGCCGCCGACCCCGACGATCATGACGTCGAAACTCATGCTTCACCTCCCTTCGCCGGCGGTCGCCCTTCCCGGCCGATCGCGCCCTGCGGGCAGAGGGTGACACAGACCCCGCAGCCCGAGCAGAGCGCCGTGACAGTGGCCGTCTCTCCCTCGAAGGCCATGCCGGGGCAGCCGTAGCGGAGGCAGGTCCGGCAGCCGTTGCAGGCCGACGGGTCCACCGAGAGCCGTGGGCGGGCGACCTTCGCCCGCCGTTCGTTGATCACGCAGGGCTTCTTCGCGATCACCACGCGGACCCCGGACCGGCCCTTCGCCTCGCGGAGGGTCGCGAGGAGCCCCGTCATGTCGTACGGGTCCACCGTCTCGACCCAGGTCACGCCGCACGCCCGGCAGAGCGCCTCGAGCGAGACCTTCGGCGTGGCCTCGCCGGTCGCGGTCACCCCGCTCGTCGGGTTGGGCTGGTGTCCGGTCATGGCCGTGGTCCGGTTGTCCAGGATCACCAGGACCATCTCCGCACCGTTGTAGACCGCGTTCACCAGGCCCGGCAGGCCGGTGTGGAGGAAGGTCGAGTCCCCGATCGTGGCGACCACGTCGCCGCCCGCCGTGAGCGCGATCCCCGACGCGACCGTGATCGAGGCGCCCATACAGATCGTGGTGTCCACCGCGCCGAGCTGGAGCCCGAGGGTGTAGCAGCCGATGTCGGACGGGAAGACCGCGTCCCTGAAGACCCGCCGCATCGCGTGGAAGACGGCCCGGTGAGGGCAGCCGGCGCAGAGGATCGGCGGGCGGGGGGGGATCCCCTCCTCAGGTCTCAGGGGGGCCGGGGAGACGTCGGTGTACCCGGCCTTCGCGAGAGCGCCTCGCACCACCGTTGGAGAGAGCTCGCCCTCCGCGGGGACGTGGCCGGTCCGTTTCCCGAAGACCCGGACGCAGCCGGCGGCCTGCCGTACCTGCTCCTCGACCACGGGTGCCCCCTCCTCGATCACGAGCACCTCCTCGTGCTCGAGGCAGAAGCAGTGGAGCTGCTCGGGGTCGAGGGGATAGGCGCGGACGGTGAAGAGCGAGACATCGTCGGGGAGCACCTCCCGGACGTAACTCGCCGCGATGCCGCTCGCGACCACGGCCCGCCGTCCGCGGATCTCGCCCGTGTTGTACGGAAGAAGGCGCTCGCGCAATCGCGGCTGCTTCTCGTTCAGCCGGTGGTGGAGGACGCGGGTATGCGCCGGGATCACCACGTACTGGCGGGGATCCCGGTGAAAGACGGCCTCGGTCTGCGGCGCCGGGACCGGGCCGAGCTCGACGTCGGCCTTGGAGTGGCAGATGCGCGTCGTCGGTCGGACGATCACGGGCAGCTGGACCTCCTCGGAGAGGGCGAAGGCGTCGCGGAGCATGGCATGCGCCTCCTCGATCGTGGTCGGGTCGAGGCAGGGCAGCCCGGCCATCGCGGCGTAAAGCCGGCTGTCCTGCTCGTTCTGGGACGAATGCGCGAACGGGTCGTCGGCCGAGAAGACCACGAACCCCCCGGTCACGCCCGTGTACGCGCTGGTCATCAGCGGGTCGGCCGCGACGTTCAGCCCGACGTGCTTCGTCGTGAAGAGCGCGCGGACGCCGCACCAGGACGCGGCGAGCGCGTTCTCGAACGCGACCTTTTCGTTGGTCGACCACTCCACGTGAACGCCCTCGGGCCGCTCGGCCCGGAGCAGGTCGATCACCTCGGACGAGGGCGTGCCGGGGTACCCGGCCGCGAACCCGACTCCGCCCTCGAGGGCGGCATGGGCGAGCGCCTCGTTGCCGAGCAGATACTGCCTAGCCATGAACCATCCCCTGCCGGGCCGTGCGCGGGCGGCCCGTTCATGAGTTATTGCAGCGGAAAGGATACAAAAGCGTCTGTCCGGATGCCTTCGATAATCTATAAGAACCGGGACGATTGATCTAGTAGGGTAACTCGGAGGGCCCGTAGCATAGCCAGGTGGTGCGCCCGGCTGATAACCGGGAGGCCATGAGTTCGAATCTCATCGGGCCCATTCACGCCCTGTTTTTTATCGTTTCGCGTGGATCTCTTTCTCATGGAGCGCTCGATCGTGATCGTCATCGTGCTCGGCCTCGTGGCTGCCGCCGGGCTCTATCTCGTCTCCCCCTATCTCTCGCTGATCGTCCTGGTCATCGCCGTCGTCGTCGCCGCGTCCTTCGCGATAAGCCGCGATGCCGTCGATCTGCCCGATATCGCGGTCACCCTCGCCGAGGACGCCCGCTCCATCGTGCTCCGGAACTCGGGGAACGCCACGGCGCTCCAGGTGCATGCCTCGATCGTCCCCGTCGAGATCGAGTTCGACCTGCCCTCGCTTGGAGTCGAGGCGATCCATGAAGAGCCGCTCCCCGGACAGGTGACGGAGGTGAAGGCGGTCGTGACGTTCAAAAACAGCACGGGCCAGTCGTTCCAGCGGGTCGAACTCCTCTCGGCCCTCCGTCCCGAGGCCGACCCGCTCCGGCCCACATTCCCGATCTTCGGCTGGCGATAGTCCAGGCTATCCGTGGAGGTACTCCAGCGTGGTCCGGAGGGCGTTGAGGAGCGCCTCCTGCCCCTCGTGATACTCCCGGAGTCCCCGGTAGAGCATGAAGAGGAGCTCGGGGCCGTAGACCCCGAGCGCGTCCTCGGGGGTGATGGGGCTGAGATGGCTATCCACGAGCACGGTGTCGTTCGAGTACATCAGCTCGGCCAGGGTCCCGTCCTCCTTGAGTACGCAGAACTGGTCCGTGACCGCCTTCTCCGGGTTGTCCGGCCGGAAGGGCATGGGGTCGGTCCGGCCCAGGATCAGCATCTTTCCGGGGTAATAGCTCTGGTCGAACATCTCGCCCGCGCCGTCGACCTTGCCCCGTGCCATCACCTCGAGGCCGGCCGCGGGAACGATCGCGGCAGCAGTCCGGGCCATCCGGGCCAGCAGGGCGGCTTCCTCCCTGTCGATGGTCTCTCCGGCCTCCGCGATCGCCTCCCGGTATTCGCTGATCCGCTCTTCGATGGCAGATAGCCCCCGCTCGATCTCGTCGATCGTCATCCACCAGCTATCGCCGGCACGTGACATCAGCCTTGTTGCGCCTCCCGCGGACCTTATTACTCTCCGAAGACCACACACTACCCCATGTTGCGGATCGGGCTTCTCGGGTGCGGCAACATCGGCAACCTGCTCACAGCGCACGCCGAGGGCTTCACGATCACGGCCCTGTACGACCTGTTCCCCGAGCGCGCCCGCGAACTCGCGATGCGCTCGGAGGGAGTCGCCTACGACACGTTCGAGGAGTTCGTCGGCGCCGACGTCGATCTCATCGTCGAGGCGGCTTCGATCGCGGCCGTCCGGGCCCATGGCGAGGCCGTGCTCGCATCCGGCAGGGATCTCGTCGTGATGTCGGTCGGAGGGCTTGCCGACCTCGCCTTCCGCACGAGGCTCCGGCAGGCGGCCATCGCGTCGGGCCGGCGCATCTACATCCCGAGCGGGGCCGTGATGGGGCTCGACAACCTGAAGGTCGGCCGGATCGGCGGGATCGATACGGTCGTGCTCAAGACCACCAAGAGTCCGGCCTCGCTCGGGCTCGATATCACCGAACGGACGCTCGTCTTCCGCGGACGGGCCGACGACTGCGTCCAGGCCTATCCCAAGAATGTCAACGTCTCGGTCGCGCTCGCCCTCGCGTCCGGGAACGAGGTCCAGGTCGAGCTCTGGGCCGACCCGGCTGTGGACCGCAACATCCACGAGATCAGCGCCGAGGGTCCCTTCGGCACCGCCCTCCTCCGCATCGAGAACGTCCCGAGCCCGGACAATCCGGCCACGTCGTACCTCGCCGCCCTCTCAATCCTGGTCCTGCTCCGCGACCTCGGGGAGCCGATCGTGGTGGGGACGTGATCGGCGTCCCGCTCGCCCGCCTGCTCTCGTACCTCGCCGACGACGCGCCGTTCGGCGACGTGACCTCGGAGGCCGTTATGGACGACCGGCTGTGCACGGCCGTGATCCGGTTCCGGGAGACGGGGATAGCCGCCGGGCTCGCCGAGGCGACGACGCTCTTCTCCCACCACGGCGTCGGGGTCACGTCGCATGCGTCGGACGGGGACCGGGTCGAGGGGGGGGAGATCGTGCTCGGGCTCGAGGGCCCCGTCCGGAGCGTGCTGCTCGTCGAGCGGACGGCCCTGAACCTCCTCGGCCGGATGAGCGGGATAGCGACCGCGACTGCCCGTTATGCGGCACGCGCGCGCGAACGAGGACCGCATGTCCGCGTCGCGGCCACCCGCAAGACCGCTCCGGGACTCGGCCTGCTCGACAAGAAGGCCGTCATGCTCGGCGGTGGCGACCCCCACCGGTTCACGCTCTCGGACGGCGTGCTGATCAAGGACAACCACCTCGCGCTGGTCCCGATCGAGGAGGCGGTCCGGCGGGCCAGGGCGTTCTCCGCGTACAAGACGGTCGAGGTCGAGGTCGAGACGGCCGACGAGGCCGTCCGGGCCGCCCGATCCGGTGCCGACGTCGTCCTGCTCGACAACATGACCCCGGAAGAGGTGGAGAGGGCCATGGCCGCGCTCACGTCGGCCGGGCTCCGTGGCCGGGTCCGGGTCGAGGTCTCGGGCGGGATCACCGAGGCGACCATCGGAGAGTACGCGGCGCTCGGGATCGACCTGGTGAGCATCGGGGCCCTGACGCACTCGGTCCGATCACTCGATCTCACGCTCGAGATCGCCCCGCCGCGACAATCAGATTGATGAGGGGACCGGCTCCATCCCTGCCAGGGAAGATGCCCGGTCCGTCCGCCACCCCGATCCCGCCCCCGAGGTCCGGGCCAGGCCCGGGAGCGGCTCCCTGCAGGGCTCTCGATTCGTGTCCTCCGCCCACGACGGGAGCGACGGCCCTGCACTCCTCCGCTGCCACGAACGCTGAACGCGTTTCGAGATCAAGCGGCGTGCACGGCGGTAGCGTGGTCATCCACGGGCCCGAAGTGATCGATTCGGGGGACGCCGCCCGCCTTGTCGGAATGCTCCAGCCAGCACGAGTCGTTGTCGCCGGGGTCATGGCCCGGTGCGCGGCAGAAGAACACGGGCTCCTCTCCTGCTGGACCGCGAAGAAGCCGTCGGCTGCCCTCGCGGCCGACCCCGAGGCCGTGCTCGTGAACCGGGGGCGTTCCCCCGACTCGGGAAGGGTCTTCGGCGAGATCGTGGCCGCGAGGATCGGTCGGCCCCTCGTCCAGCTCGAGTGTGCGGACGCGACCGTGGTCTGCTGGAACGGTGCCGACGGTGCCCCGTTCGCGGACCTGCTCGGCTGGAAGACTGAGACGCGGATGGCTGCGCCGCCGGTAACGGGCGGTCAATGTCGCGTGGTCCGCGGGTGCCGGCCCGGCGATGCAGTGCTCGTCGACGGACTGGTCATCGGACTCGCCACGGCGAACGAGGTGGTCCTGGTCTCCGATGGCGACCGCCTCGAGGCCGATCGAGGATGTTTGCTGAAACCGCACGGCGTCGAGAAACTTCGCCGCCGGGGTCCGATCCGTCTCCCGGAGGCCTGGTGCACGGCGGGACCGCTTCGTGCCGCGACGCCCCGCCCGGCGTCCCGCCGGAGAGCGCCGGGACGCGTGCTCGTCCTCGACCACGACGCGATCGCGCTCTACCGTGAGCTCTCCGAGGACCACTGCGGCCTGCTCGCGATCGGCGACGACACGACGGCCGCGGCCCTCCACCTCGGCGCGCACCTGGGGCTCCCGGTGCTCGGCATCACCGACGGTGACGGCGACGGGATCGTCGGCGACTGCACGGGCGCCCCGGGTTCGCTCGTCCTCCGGGCGACCGGCGACCGCGACGACGAGCTCGGTCGGGAACTCGCGGAACACTGCGACGACCGGCCGCTCGAGTGGGAGACCTTCGTCGCACGCGCCCTCTGCGTACTCCGGGACCGAGTCCAGGTGATCGGATGAACACCGGGGGGGTGCTCTGCGCCTCCTGCAAGGGAAAGGGGCTCTGCGGCCTCGCGCGCTGCCCGATCACGGCACGGTTCCTCGCGCGTGCGGGGGCGAGGCCGGTCACGTCGTACATGGGCGCGGCGCCCTCCGTCTTCGTCGGCTCGCACGGCTACCCGGGCGTACAGGGGGGACCCCTCCTGCTCGGCGACCCGGATCGTCCGCCCGACTGGATCGCCCGGGGACTCTCCATCGAGGACGTGGTGAACCTCCGTGCCGGGACCATCGCGGCGCGCGCTCCGGTCGGGCGCGTGCGAGACGCGATGGCCGAGGTCGCGCTCTCGGCCACCCCCGTCGATGTCGAGGTCGCGTTCGCCCGCCCGGTCGAGGCCGACCTGCGGTTCGACGGCGTCTTCACACCGATCGGGATGTCCGGGCCAGTCCGCAAGCTCGACGTCCTCGACAACCCGGTCGTGCCGCGGATGGTGGAGAAGGTGGCGGGCGACCCGGACCTCGCCGCGTCCGACGGTCTGGCCCAGCTCTACCGCTCCGACGTCGACGTCTATCACCTCGCGGACCTGCTCTCGGCGGGGACGCTCGGACGATCGGCGCGGGTCGTCCCGACGCGCTGGGCGATCACGGCCGTTGACGATACCCTTGGCAGGGCTGCGAAGCGGGAGCTGGTGCGATACCCGTCGATAGAGGAGGTGCTGGTCTTCTGCGCCACTCTGTTCGGCAACACCATCGCCGTGCTCCTCGTCCCCGGCGGGTGGCGGTACGAGATGATCGAGTGCTGGCGAGCGCACAGCCTCTGGACCGGGGAGAACGACGCGGTCACGGTCGACGGCGAGGGACCCTCAAAATCGGGATACTCGCCCATCGCGGGCGCGTACTACTCGGCCCGGCTTGCCGTGACCGATTACCTCGTCGCTGCACGACGCCAGGCCCGGGCTCTCGTGCTCCGGTCGGTTACGGGGGAGTACTGGGCACCGCTGGGGACGTGGGTCGTGCGCGAGGCGACGCGGCAGGCGATGCAGCGTCCGGCGGAGCGGTACGCGACCCTCGAAGAGGGGGCCGCGGCGCTCGACCGGTGCTACGGCGACGCCTCGTGGCGCACCAGGTCCGCCCTGCTTCCGCGGATGCGGAGCGAGCGGACCCTCGCCGACTTTCTCTGAGCCCCGGTTCGGCCTGACCAGCGTGCGCCGATGACTGGCGCGGGAATGGTGACCATGCCGGACGGCGCCGCCATCTCGCAGGGGAGGGGATCTCACAGCGGTGGAGGCGGTCGGCTCTCCGGCGAGGCCTCGTAGTGACGGCAGACGGGCGACCGATACGGCCATCAATCCGTACGCGCCGGGTGCGTCTGACGCCGACCAATCCATCCAGTTATAGGTAAAAATAATCATATAAAAAGTAAGCTATAAATTACGTTGACACCCACTGAGTGGCAGGCAACGGGCGGATCCCTCACCCCATTCCATCCCTGCTCCGGTGTCCACGAAAGCGAAACAGGAGGCGAGAGCGGATCCCGGGCGCGATTTCGCCGATTGGTTCAACTGGATGAGTGCATCGCTCGCGAAGGACGGGCCACCGGGAGTCCCGGTCTCCGGTCTTCCGACCATACCACCATGGAAATGATATTCGTGAAAAGAGAATCATTACAGGGCCTTCGACGCTCCCGCCTGCTCCTGCTGGTCCTGGCTACGGCCGTCGTCCTCGGCTACCTCGCATTCACAGCCGGCTGCACCACGAGCCAGACAACGACCTCGGCTGGAGGAGACGCCAGCATCGCCTCGAACGCCACAGGACACGACGGGCCCCAGAACGGATTCCGTCCCAACGGCACGCCTCCCGACGGAGCATCTCCGGACCGCTGGTTCCCCAACGGGACACCGCCGGCGGGACGTCTTCCCGGAGGGGCCTTCAACGGGACGCCGCCGGAGGGCGGACCACCCGGCCAGATGGGGCTCCCGTCCAGCGGGACGCCCCCTCCGGAGGCAGGTGCCCCGGCTCCCTGACGAGCCGTTGGAGTGGTGGGCAGGAAGAGAGCGCGGGGTGCCGCATCCATCGTCACGGTCCTATCCCCTGCCACTCAAACAGGTTCGCCGCGTCGAAGTGGCTTCTTTTTTATCAACAGAGGGACATACTCTCTGCGATGGCTATCGACGTCCAGGACGCGGCCCTCGGGGCCATCGTCGGGCTCGCGGTCGGAGATGCCCTCGGCGCTCCCGTTGAGTTCCTGAAACCGGGGACCTTCGCGCCGATCTCGGGATACCGCGAGGGCGGGATCCTCAATCTTCCCGCCGGGTGCTGGACGGAGGATACGGCCATGACACTCTGCCTGGCCGAGAGCCTCATCGCCTGCGGCGGAATGGACCCCCTCGATCAGCTCCAGCGGTACGTCCGGTACTGGCGCGAGGGCTACCTGGCCCCCACCGGGGTCTGCCTGGATATCGATACCACGACGAGGCGGTCTCTCGAGGTCTTCCTCAGGACCGGGTCGGTCGAGGCCGCTCCTGTCGCGGGGCTCATGCCGGGGAACGGGTCGTTGATGCGGGTCGCGCCGGTGCCCATCTTCTTCGCCGGGGACCCTGCTCGGGCCGTTGAGGAGGCCGCGGCCATGAGCCGGACCACGCATGCGGCGCCCGAGTCGATCGACGCCTGTCGGTACTGCGCCGGGCTCCTCTCGGGTGCGATACTGGAGGCCCCGGTATCGGCCCTCTCGGCGCCCCTGTACGAGCCCGTCGAGGGGATCTGGGAGAATGCGCGGCTCTGCTCGCCGATCGCGGACGTGGTGGCGGGCTCGTTCCTCGCCAGGGAGCCTCCCGAGATTCGGGCACAGGGCGGTGCCGTCGAGTGCCTGGAGGCCGCGCTCTGGGCGTTCGCGCATGGTCGCTCGTTCTCCGAGGTGGTCCTCGCCGCCGTGAACCTGGGCGACGATGCTGACACGGTCGGGGCGGTCGCCGGACAGCTGGCCGGCGCCTGCTACGGCCTCTCGGGCATCCCGACCGAATGGCAGGAGCGACTGTATCGGCACCAGGAGATCATCCGCACGGCCGTGAACCTGATGGCCGCCGGGACAAGGGCAGCCTTCGGCCTTGGGCCGGCTCGCCCCGGACGGTCCGCGCCGCGCCGTCGTACGCGGGGCGGCAGGCGCGTGGTCCGCGTGGTCCAGGGAATGGGCGGGGACGCGCACCAGGAGATGCTGCTCCGGTTCGTCGCCACCCTTCCGCGGGAGGGTCCGGGCGACGACCGGTTCACGGCTCAGCTCTACGGCCTCCTTCCGGACCTCCCCGGGCGGCCGCGCACGGCCGACATGGGCTCGGGAAGCGGCGCGGCCGCGCTCACCCTGGCACGAGCCGGTGCTCGGGTGACGGCTGTCGACCTCGCCAGCGGGCTCCTCCAGCGGCTGAATGAACGGGCGGCCCGGGAAGGACTTGCCGGCCGGGTCCGGACGCTGAAGGTCTCGATGGACGCAGTGCCGGAGGACGAGGGACCATTCGATCTGGTCTGGTCCGAAGGATCGGTCTACACTATCGGCTTCGACGTCGCGCTCCGGTCCTGGCGCGACCTGCTCGTGCCGGGAGGATACGTCGTGGTCTCGGACCTGAGCTGGCTTGTCGAGGAGCCCCCGCAGGAGGTCCGGACGTTCTGGTCGGCGGCCTACCCGGGCATGCGTACGGTCGCGATGAACATCGCCGCCTGCACCGCCGCGGGCTATCGCTGGCTCGGCGCCGCATGCCTCCCGGACACGGCACGGGACGCGTTCTACAGCGCGATGCGGATGCGGTGCCGGGAGTGGCGTTCGCGCGGCGCGACGCCCGACGAAGCGGGTGTCATCGCCGAGGTCGAGGAGGAGTTGCGTATCCATGCATCGTATCCCACGACCTATGGGCACGTCTTCTACCTCATGCAGTGGCACGGGTAGGCGGGGGAAGCGCCGGGTGCGTCAGTCCGTGCCGGCGCCGTTCTGGGTGGCCTGGCGACGGTATCGCGCCTCGAGGCCCCCGAGCGACTCGATCTCGTCAATGCCCTTGTCGTCGCGGACCCGGACGAAACGGGGGAAGCGAAGCGCGTACCCGCTCGCGTAGTTGGGGCTCTTCTGGATCTCGGAGTAGCCGACCTCGAAGACGACCTGCGGTTCGAAGGTCACCGAGTTCCCCGACTCGGCCATGACGAGGTCCGTGAAGAGGGCGTGGAGCTCGGCCAGCTGCTCGTCGGTGATCCCGGTTGCGACGCGCCCGACCGAGAGGAGCTTTCCCCGGTCCTGGACGGCGAGCTGGTACGACCCGAAGTGCTGGGCCCGCCGCCCCTCGCCCCACTCGGCGCCGATCACGGCGAGGTCCAGTGAATCGACCTCCGGCTTGATCTTGACCCAGGCCCGTCCGCGGGCACCGGGGGTGTACGGCGAGTCGGGGAGCTTGAGCATCACACCCTCGTGTCCGTCGCGGATGGCCTGGTCGTAGATCGAGCGGATCTCGTCCTCGTCGCCTAGGACCTCCTGGGGCGCGAGATACTCGGCGACAACCGCCTCGAGCACGCGTCGCCGGTCGGAGAGCGGGCGGTCCAGCAACGTCTCGCCGCCGGCATACAGACAGTCGAAGATGCGGGGTACGAGCGCGATCGACTCCCGTGCCGCCGCCACGCCGTGCTTGCGCCGGAAGCGGCGAAGCACGGTCTGGAACGGGAGCGGCCGGCCCTCGGCGCCGAGTGCGACGACCTCGCCGTCGAGGATGACGTCGCGGTCGGTCGCAGCGCGAAGCGCCTCGACGATCTCGGGGAGGGCGTGGGTCACCTCCTCGAGTCGCCGGGACCAGATACGGCAGACCATGCCGACCCGGTGGAACTGGATCCGCGAGCCGTCGTATTTGAACTCGACCGCCACCGGGCCGTAGTCCTCGAGCTGTCCGGCGATGGTCCCCTGCTGCGCGAGCATCATCCGCACCGGGCGGAACGGGACTATCTGGACTGAGACGAGGGCATCATCCCCCTGTCGGGCGAGGAGCGCGACCTCGCCAAGGTCGTTGAGCGCCTGCTGGGCGTGCTCGACCAGGCGCGGTTCCACGCCGAACGCCAGCGCGATCGCGTCACGGACCGTCCCCTCGCCGATCCCGATCCTGAGCTCGGCAAGCACGAGCCGGGCGAAGAACCGGGCCTCGCACGGGGTCATGGCCCCGAAGCCCTGCCGGAGAAGCCGCATCTTCGCCTGCTGCGACTGCGGGCCGGACGCTCCCGCAACCCGGACAAGGAGCGCGTGCACCTCGACGAGCGAGAGCGCCTCGTTGAAGAACGCAGACTGCTGCCGTCGCGCCAGAAGGCGCTCGATCGCGAGACCGGCGTCTCCCGTCTCGTTCACGAGCCGGACGACGTCCGCCTTCTTGCGTCCCGCGACGTACGCGGCCGCCTCGTACAGGAGCATCGGCCCGACACCGAGCTTCTCGGGAGACCAGTCGGGGAAGACCTTGCCCTGGACCAGTCGGACGAAGACGGGGAGTTCGTCGCGGTCGAGTCCCGGGAGCACGGACGCGACGAGGTCGCGCATCTCGAGCCGTCCGGCGAGCGCCTCGAGCTGCTCGCAGAGCGCGGCGAACTCGGCGAACTCCACCTAGACCTCCATCGGGTCCGAGACCGTCTGCTGGAGCGCGACCGTGAGCAGGACATCGGGAAGGAAGAGGCCGAAGGCCGTCTCGGCCGAGATGCGCGCCCGCTCGAGGGTGTTGTTCGTGTCCGAGAGGTGCGCGAGCATGACCGCGGCAAGGTCGCCCGAGAAGGTGCGGAGCAACTCGGCCGTCTGTTCGTTCGAGAGGTGACCATGCCGCGAGCGGATGCGGCGCTTGAGCAGGGCCGGGTAGGGGCCCTCCTCGAGCATGCGCGGGCAGTGGTTCGACTCGAGCACGAGCGCGTCGCAGGCCGCGAGGAGGTCGCGCACGCCGTCTGGGACGACGCCCGTATCCGTGCAGTACCCGAGCCGGGCCCCGTCGCCGCTGATCGCGTACCCGCACGGCTCGCGGGCGTCGTGCGAGAGCGGTAGGGGCGTGATCTCGAACCCGCCGACCTCGAACGGCTCGAATGCGCGGACGGGCCGGGTCGTGATCGCTCTCTTGGAGGTCTTCCGGTGGAGGAGGAACTCGGAGATCGTTCCCGGCGTGGCGTAGACGGGAATGTCGAGCCTTTTTACGAATGCGTCGAGCCCCCGGACGTGGTCGGTGTGCTCGTGGGTCACGAGGACAGCCCCGATCGTGGCCGGGTCGGCGCCGGCCTGCGTGATCCGGGCGAGGAGGTCGCGCGCTGAGAGACCGGCGTCGATCAGGAGCGCGCCGTCCCGGCTTTCCACCAGGACCGCGTTCCCCTTGGAGCCGGAGGAGAGAGCCGTGACCCGCATAGCAGAGGGTTGGTCACGGTGCGACTTGAACTCTTAGATCGGGTTGGTGGGAGCGGAGGACGAGGGGTCCTCGTCCTCCGCGTCCGGGGCCGGACCATCTGTCAGCTCCTCTCCCGTCCGGACCCTGATCGTCCGTGCGATCGGCAGGACGAAGATCTTGCCGTCACCGACCTTTCCGGTCCGGGCGCCGGCGCAGATCGCCTCGATCGCGGTATCGACCAGGCGGTCGTCCACGGCGACCTCGACCCGGTACTTGGGCAGCATGTCCACGGACATCGTCCTGCGCCGGTACTGGAGCGCGATCCCCTTCTGCTCACCACGCCCGCGTACCTCGGTGATGGTCATGCCGTAGATACCCCTGTCCTCGAGCTCCTTCTTGACGAAGTCGATCCGCTCGGGCCGGATGATCGCGGTCAGGAGGTGCATTGTCGTCTCCCCCTCATGCCTGTACCCGCTCGCCGTGCAGAGCGATGTCGAGGCCGACGTACTCCTCTTCCTCCGACACGCGCAGGCCCATGGTCCGCTTCACCATGAGGGCGAGCACCAGGGTCAGGCCGAACGCGAAGACCACCGAGACACCGGCGGCTGCGAGGTTCGCGAGGAACTGGCTCGTCGAGCCCTCCAGCAGGCCTGGATACTGGTTGATCGCGGTGCTGGCGAAGATGCCCGTTGCCACTGCGCCCCAGACACCTCCCATGCCGTGGATAGCCCAGGCATCGAGGGACTCGTCGGAGCCGAAACGGAGGCGGAGCAGCATGCAGCCGTAGCAGAGCAGACCCGCCACGGCGCCGATCACCAGGCTCGCCGGCACCCCGACGTAGCCAGCGGCCGGCGTGATGGCGACCAGGCCGGCGATCGCGCCCGAGACGAACCCGAGCGAGGACGGCCTGCCGTGTATCCACGAGGCGGCGAGCCAGGCGAGTGCGCCGATCGCGGCAGCGGTGTTGGTCACCAGGAGCGCGTTCGACGCGAGCCCGTCCGCTGCGAGCGCGCTGCCCCCGTTGAAGCCGAACCAGCCGAACCAGAGCAGCCCGGCCCCGAGGAGCGTCATGGGGATGTTGGTCGGCTCGAACGTGTGCTGGCCGAAGCCGACGCGTTTGCCGATCACGAGTGCGAGCGCGAGTGCCCCGAAGCCGGCGCTGATGTGCACCACCGTGCCGCCGGCAAAGTCGAGCGCGCCGAGGTCCATCAGGAAGCCACCTCCCCAGACCCAGTGCGCGAGCGGGTCGTAGACCAGGGTCGTCCAGAGCAGTCCCAGGACGATGAACGAGCTGAGCCTGATCCGTTCGGCAACCGCCGAGGTCAGGATGGCCAGGGCCACCGCTGCGAAGACGAGCTGCCACGCCACGAACAGGATCGGGGGATATGTTCCGTCGCCCGTGTCGACGCCGATCCCTGCGAGCCCCAGGTAGGAAAGCCCGCCGATGAGGCCGCCGATATCGGGCCCGAACGAGAGCGTATACCCGGCGACGACCCACTGGACCGAGACGAGCGCGAACGCGATGAACGAGAGCGCGATCATCGCGATCAGGTTCTTTCTCCTGACCATGCCCCCGTAGAAGAACCCGACCCCGGGTGTCATGATCATGACGAGCGCCATCGATATGAGAAGCCATGCCGTGTTACCGGTGTCGAGCGCCATTGCGAGTTCATCTCAGTGAGTGGAGTCCCAGGTCACCTAAAGGAAGGAAGTTTTATTCCTACATTTATAAATTTGACTCAAACGACGCCCTTCCCCCGAGATGCAGATCGTCCAGGTTCTCATCGAGACGTCGAGCCCCACATCGCAGAAAAGAGAGGGGATCTCGCTATTCTCCTTCCGCCAGGACGGGCGGCCCCAGGAAGAGCGCTGCAGCCGCCACGCCCACGAGCGCGAGCCCCGCAACAGGAAGGAAGACAGCCGTGTACGAGCCGACGATATCGCGGAGACTCCCCGCGAGCAGATTTCCCGCAATCGCTCCCACGCCGTAGGCGGTAAAGACCAGTCCGTAGTTCGGGCCGTAGTACTTCGTCCCACAGAACGCCGCGGTGCAGGCGGGAGCGATCGCGAGCCAGCCGCCGAGGCTGAGCCAGAGGGCTGCGAAGCCGGCTACGTAGACCACCATGAGTCCGGGCCCCGATCCTGCCCAGAGCAGGAGAGCCGCCACAGCGATCAGGCCCAGATTGGCCATCGCTGTGGTGCGTGTTCCGATCCGATCCACCAGCGAGCCGAAGATCGGCCTGCCGATCCCGTTGAAGATCGCGAAGACGCCGACCAGCGCCGCTGCCGTCGCGGGGGCCAGCAGGAAGACCTCCTGTCCGACCGGCGATGCGATACCGATCGCCATCAGCCCGGCAAGGGTCCCGATGAAGAAACAGAGCCAGAGCCCCCAGAACTGCCGTGTTCTGACCATCTCCAACCGGTTCAGGTCGACCCGGCTCGCTGCCACCGCCGTCGGCGTCCAGCCCTCGGGCGCCCACCCTTCGGGTGGGAACCGGAGCGGAAGGCCGCAGAGCACGATCACCACGAGCGCGGCGACACCGACGTACGCCATGGTCGCGAGCGGGCCAATCACCGCGATCATCGCATTCGCCACCGGTGCCGTTATGAGCGGCGAGAGGCCGAATCCAAGCACGGTGGCCCCTACAGCGAGCCCCCGCCGGTCCGGGAACCATCGCCCTGCAACCGTGATCGGGCAGTTGTACACGATGCCGACACCGATGCCGCCGATCAGGCCGTACGCCAGGGTGAGCATCGCCATCGAATCCGACTGCGAGCCGAGGAGCCAGCCCGCTCCGACGATCACTCCTCCCACGACGCTGAGGAGACGGGGACCGTATCGATCGAGGAGGCCGCCGACGGTCGGCATGGTGAATGCGAAGAGCGCGAGGAAGACGATGAACGGCAGGAGTGACTCGGTCGCTCCGACCGCGAAGAACGTCTCGAGCGGCTTTCTGAAGACCGACCATGCGTAAATCGATCCGATCGCGAGGTTTATCACGAGCCCGAGCAGGACGAAGACCCAGCGCCCCCGCTCGGACGGCATCCCGAAGAGGGTCGGGGATGGCTCAGCCATCCCCTACTCCTCCAGCGTCGAGAGGTCGCCAGGATCGACGCCGAGCTCGCGTGACTTCAGCACCCGCCGCATGATCTTACCGGACCGGGTCTTCGGGAGGGCGTTGACGAACTCGATCTCGGACGGGACCGCGAACGGGCCGAGCATCATCCGGACCTGGTAGACCAGGTCGTTCTTGAGCCGCTCGGACGGTGTCTCGCCGAGCTTGAGGATCACGAACGCCTTGATCAGGTTTCCTTTCAGGGGATCGGGCTTGCCGACGACGGCTGCCTCGGCCACCGCGTGATGCGAGACGAGCGCGCTCTCGACCTCGGCCGTCCCGATGTTGTGTCCCGAGACGATGATCAGGTCGTCGGCACGCCCGATCACCATGATGTAGCCGTCGGGCGCCTTAACGGCGAGATCGCCGGTCAGGTAGCAGCCCGGCACGGTCTCCCAGTACTGCCGGTACCGCGCGTCGTCGCCATAGACCGTCCGAAGCATCGCGGGCCAGGGCTCGCGCATCACGAGAAATCCCCCGGTCCCTGGCGTCACGGGCTCGCCGGCCTTGTTGACGACATCGGCCACGACGCCCGGGATCGAGCGGCCCGCGAACCCGGGCCGCATCGGCTCGCCGATCATGGTCGTGATCATCTGCATCCCGGTCTCCGTCTGCCACCAGGTGTCGACCACCGGGCAGCGCCGCTTGCCGATCACGCGGTAGTACCACTCGAACGCCTCGGGATTGAGCGGCTCGCCGACCGAGCCGAGCACGCGTAGAGACCGCATGTCGTATTTGTCCGGCCACTCCTCACCGACCTTCATGAACATCCGGATCGCGGTCGGAGCCGTGTAGAAGATAGTGACGCCGAGGTCCTCGATGATCTTCCAGAACGCCCCGGGGTCGGGGTAGTCGGGGGTTCCCTCGAAGATCACGACCGTCCCGCCGACCATCAGGGGCCCGTACACGACATACGAGTGGCCCGTGATCCAGCCGGGATCGGCCGTGCACCAGTAGACGTCGTTGTCCTTGAAGTCGAAGACATGGCGAGTGGTGTAGTAGGTCCCGACCATGTACCCGCCGCAGGTGTGGACGATTCCCTTCGGCTTGCCAGTCGAGCCGGAGGTGTAGAGGATGAAGAACGGGTCCTCGGCATCCATCTCCTCGGGTTCGCACTCGAACGGCTGTTCCTCCATGAGGTCGTAGAAGTCCGTCTCCCGCTCGGGGTGGATATCGACCGGGTACTCCTGCTGGCGCCGGAGCAGGACGATTCGCTCGACCTCGGGAGCGTCGATGACGGCCTCCTGGACGATCGTGATCAGGGGTATCCGCTTGCCCCGCCGGTACCCGATGTCGGCGGTGATAACGACCTTTGCCCTGGCGTCGTTCAGCCGCATCGCAAGGGCCTGCGCGCCGAACCCGCCGAAGACCACCGAGTGAACAGCGCCAATCCGTGCACACGCGAGCATCGCGATCGCCTGCTCGGGCACGATGGGCATGTAGATACAGACCCGGTCGCCCTTCTGCACCCCGAGCGAGCGGAGCCCGTTCGCGAACCGGTTCACCTCGCGCCAGAGCTTGTAGTAGGTGTAGATCCGCTCCTCGCCCTCGTCGCCACGCCAGAGCAGGGCAACCTTGTTGCGGCGATGGTCGGCGACATGACGGTCAAGGCAGTTGCGCGTGATGTTCAGACGCGCGCCCACGAACCAGCGGGCATAGGGGTAGTCCCACTCCCGGACGGCGTCCCACGGTCGGAACCATTCGAGGTGGTGCGCCTGCCGTTCCCAGAAGCCGACCGGGTCGGCGAGGAACTCGGCGTAGGTCCGTTCGTAATCATCGGTCCATGCGTTCTGCCGGTACTCCGGTGCCGGCTGGTAGTACTTGACCTCGTCGACAAGACGGACGTCGAAGTCTTCTTCCATGGGTCTCTCGCTGCTTGGCCCCTGCAGTTCACCAGGGCGTGCGGTCGGGAATCGGTTCCGGCGACAGTCGTCCTGGGACTGTCACCATAGGTGTTCTTCGTGGAGCACTCGGCGGACCTCCGCACTGGCTCCACCTTAATATAATGATTAATCATTACATTTATCGGTAATAAACCTTGCTGGAGTCTGCCGATACCATCGGAAGAGTGAGCGTACAATACTCGCGCACCCTGCGGCGTCTATCTTCGTGCCATGATGCCAGCAACGAAGAGCTCCTGGCCCTGTCCGCTGGCGAGCGAAGCGAGGATTGCAGTGAGAGACGAACCAACTCCAGGGACCAGAGGATCATCCCGGCACGCCGGCAACCCAGCGAGGACCACGAGCTGATACCCGCCCCCGGCACGGGCGGAGCCCGTCGACGGCCGAAAAGCCGAGCAACCCCCGGCCCGTGCCAACTGGCTCAGGTCCCGATCGGGATCGGAATGGGGAGCGTTGTGTCACCAGCTTCGGGTGGTGTGCCGCCCGACCCTCCGCCCGTATCGGGGACGGATGGCTGCGTCGTGCTCTCCTTTCCGCCGGGCTGCCCCTCGTCGGCGAGGCAGCCGGCGCCGGCCGCGATGCCGACCACGAGCCCGAGAATGAGAAGCAGGGATCGGGTCCTTGCGAGAGACATGTGAGCTGATCGGGCACAGCAGGGTAAAAAAGCTCAGTATGAGATCCGCTCGCCGTGTCGGGCCTCGTCGGAACCGGGATGCTCCCTGTCCCTGTCCTGCGCCGGTCTCATGACCGAAACCTCGACTTAGGCGAGGACGCAGCTCATGCCAGCGGACGCTGAGCCCGCGATGACCGAGAGCACTGTGACGGCGGACAACGGTCATCCCGCCGACATCCGGCTCACGGGAGGGCGAATATTTTATCGCGACCCCCAGCAGGATCCTGAGCGAGAACGAGGAGCGGTATCGCGGGGATCCATAGCATATCCCTCCGGAACACGCCGCCGTCGAAAGGGGTCGGCACCTGCGGACCACGCGACCATCACCGCCCGCAGGCGTTGCTTGCCTACCGCGCCGTTGCAGCGTCCATCCCCGTTCTCGTTTGCGTCGATCAGGATCTCCGCTTTCAAGCGATGTCATCGAAGAAGGGAGGTGATCCCCAGACTCTACAACTGGGCCTCGCAGATGAGCGGTTCTGGTCCACACCACCAGGGACGGGGAAGACCCCAAAACAATCTCTTAAATAGAGTAAGGAGGTACACTTTGGTTACAACGGAGGTTTTCGTTAGTCATGACTCCTGAAGAATACAAGGGCATCATCTCCGAAGCGATCAACAACGAGGTCGAGGCCTACACGTTCTACCAGACCGTCTCCGAGAAGGTCACGGACGCGAACCTGAAGAAGCTCTTCGGCGAACTCGCGGGTGAGGAGAAGGGGCACCGCGAGTACCTGCAGAAGTTGCTGAGCCGCGACATCACCTCGCTTGGCTTCTCGTCGACCAAGGACTACAAGGTCGGCGACACGCTCCCCACCCCGCCGCTGACGCCGGACATGAAGCCCATCGACGGCCTCGTCGTCGCGATCAAGAAGGAGCTCGCGGCCATGCAGATGTACTCGCAGCTCGCCAACGCGTCCGACGACGCCGAGGTCAAGAAGCTCTTCACCGAGCTCGCCGCGATGGAGCGCGGGCACAAGACCCGGCTCGAGGACATCTACGTGAACATGGCCTTCCCCGAGGCCTGGTAACCCCCCTTCTTTTCCCAGACAAAAGAGCTCGCCCCGCAGCGGGCCCGCAAAGAAAGGCTCGAGGAAGTCAGAGATTCCCGGCACAATCCTCTCCAGGATTCGCACGAAACGGTTGTCCCGGCCGATCGCGCTGACCATGCCGCAGGCGCGTCGATGCCTCGCGTCTCGTATCATTCACCGGGCAGGAGGACCGTCCCGTCGCGTGGGATGAACGGTGTCGAGGTACCGATACCGTGAGCGAAAAAAAGAGCGCGGCGGGGGTGTCCGGGGACCCCCATTGTACGGAGATCGTCCCCGCCGGGCAGGCCGGAGCTCAGCTGTCGGCCTGCTCGCTCGGGTTGAAGACGTTCAGGTAGATCTGGTCGCTCCCGGTCGCCGCGAGGCGGTCGCGCTCGGCCTTCTCCTCGACCAGGGCGAGGATCGGCAGGCGCATGTCCTGACCCGGGCGGTACCCGAAGATCTTCTGGAGCTCGCACTGGTTCGCGTGCATGAAGCGCGTGTTCGGGATCTCCATCGGGCAGTTCTCCTCGCACTGGCCGCAGTTCACGCACGAGTCCGCGACGTGGGCGAAGCGGATCAGGTGGAACATCGGGCCGACCGGGAGGCGGCCCGGGGGAACCAGGGCGGGGTTCTTGGTGCTGCAGGTCTCGCAGTAGCAGATCGGGCAGTTCTCGATACAGGCGTAACACTTGATGCAGCGGCTCGTCTCGGCGAGGATCTTCTGGAGCCGCTCGTCGCCCTCGCCCATCTCGGCGAAGTCGTGGGCGCGCCACTTGTCCGCGAGCTTGAACATCGAGTTCTCGATCTTGCCGCGGATCTCGATCCCCTTCGGGTTCGCGGGCTCGACGCCCATGACCCCTGCGTTGACGGCCTTGTTGACCAGATCCGCCCCCTTCTCCGAGCAGATCTCGAGGAAGGTGGCCTTGCCGGCCTTCTCGCCGATGACGCCCCAGTTGCCGGCCGCGATGTCAGCCTGGCGCGGGACCTTCATGGTGCAGCGGCGGCAGTTCGCACGGCGGCCGTACCCGGCCTCCTCGAGCTCGTCCATCGAGATCCCCTTGTGCTCGCCGTCCTTGGTCTGGATGATGAACTGGCCCTTGTCGATCTCCTCCTTCACGACATCGTTCGGGTCGGTCTCGAACTTGTCGCTGATCATGGCCCGGGCCGTGACCGGCGAGACCGAGCCGCCGCAGTTGACCCCGATCATGAAGAGGTTGTCGAGGTTGATCTGGTTGCGCTTGGCGAGCTCGTAGATGCCCATCGCGTCGCAGCCCTTGACCGTGACTCCGATCTTCTTGTCCTTGGCGCCGTCCAGGAACTTCTTGATCAGCTTGGACATCAGCAGGGTCCCGCAGTGGAGCGAGCCCGCGGTCTCGTCCAGGTCCTTCGGGTCCGTGATCAGGACCGGGACCGCGTCGTAGAGGTCCACGCCCTTCTTCACGGCGAGGACGGCGTCCACGATCTTGTTCTCGAGCGCGTACTTCCAGAGCGCCGTGACCGCGCCGCCGCACTCGGCCTTGGTGGCCAGGTCCGCGTTCGTGGTCCAGCCATAGAGCATGTCGCCTTTTGCCGCCATGATCAGGCCTCCGCGATCTTCTCGACCGAGACAGCACAGTGCTTGAGCTCAGGCATCTTGGAGAGCGGGTCGAGGGCATAGTTCGTGAGCGCGTTCGCGCCCTGCGGGAAGTGCATGGCCATGTACAGCACGCCGGGCGCCACGTCGTCGGTGATCCGGGCGAGCGGCCTGGACTCGCCGCGCCGCGACTTGACCAGGATGTGCTCGTTCTCCTTGATGCCCAGGCGCTTCGCGTCCTCGGTGTTGATCTGCACGTAGTTCTCGGGGACCTCGTAGTGGAGGACCTCGGCGCGGTCCGTCTGGGTCCGCGTGTGGTAGTGGAAGATGACCCGGCCCGTCATGAGCGTGAACGGGTACTCGGCGTCGGCGACCTCGGCCGGCTCGCGGTACTCAAGCCCGAAGAAGGTGCCCAGGCCGTCGGCGGCCGAGAACTTCTCCCGGTGCAGGATCGGGGTACCGGGGTGCTCCATCGTGGGGCAGGGCCAGTGGATCGACTCAGGCTGCTCCATACGGGCGTACGGCGCGCCGAACATCGAGGGGGTCACGGCGCGCATGTCGTCCCAGACGTCCTCGGCCGTCTCCCACTCGAAGCCCTTGAGGCCCATCTTCTTCGCGAGCATGCTGAAGACCTTCCAGTCCTCGACCGACTGCCCGGGGCCGTCGACGGCCTTGCGGACACGGTTGATCCGGCGCTCGCCCGAGGTGAAGGTCCCGTCCTTCTCGGCAAAGCAGGTGCCGGGCAGGATCACGTCGGCGTACTGCGTGGTCTCGGTCGGGAAGATGTCCTGGACGACCAGGAAGTCGAGCTTCTCGAGGGCGTTCATGATCCCGTTCGAGTTGGGGTACGAGACGACCGGGTTGAGCGCCATGATCCACATGGCCTTGACCGTCTCGCCCGTTTCCCACATCTGCTCGGTCAGGGTCGAACCGTACCAGTCGGGGAGCGAACCGGGCTCCATGCCCCAGGCCTGTTCCATCTTCTTGCGGTTGTCCTCGACCGCGACGGCCTGGTACCCGGAGAAGACGTTCGGGTACGCGCCCATGTCGCAGGCGCCCTGGACGTTGTTCTGGCCGCGGAGCGGGTTGACCCCGACGCCCTCGCGCCCGATGTTGCCGCAGAGCATCGAGAGGTTGGCGCACGACCGGACGTTGTCCGTGCCGGTGGTCAGCTCGGTGATCCCGAGGCAGTAGATGAGCACCGCGTTCTTGGCGTCGGCGTACTTCATCGCGAACTCGCGGACGCGCTCGGGGGAGACGCCCGTGATCGCCTCGACGTCGGCGTACTTCTCGACCGTGGCCTTGAGCTCGTCGAAGCCCTTGGTCCGCTTCTCGATGAACTCCTTGTCGTGCTTGTTCTCCTTGATGATCCAGTACATCATCGAGTTGAGCAGCGCGATGTGCGTCGAGGGGTTGTACCGGAGCCAGTCGTCGGCCAGGCGTGCCGTCGCCGAGTACCGCGGGTCCGCGACCAGGATCGGGATCCCCTTCAGCTTCGCCTGGGCCACGCGCCGCCCGGCGAGCGGGTGCGCCTCGACCGCGTTCGACCCGATCATGAAGATCAGGTCCGAGTTCAGGACGTCGTGGAACGGGTTCGTCGCCGCGCCGGAGCCGAACGAGAGCGAGAGTCCCGCGACCGACGGCCCGTGGCAGATCCGGGCGCAGTTATCGACGTTGTTGGTCTTGAACGCGACCCGCGCGAACTTCTGCATCGCGTAGCAGTCCTCGTTCACGGTCCGGCACGAGACCTGGAAACCGAGCGACTTCGGTCCGTACTTGTCGTAGGTCTCCTTGAACTTCGAGGCGATCAGATCGAGGGCCTCGTCCCAGCTCGCCTCGACGAACTGTCCGTCCTTCTTGATCAGGGGCGTCGTGAGCCGTTCGGGCTTCTGGACGTGCTCCCAGCAGGTCATGCCCTTCGGGCAGAGCTTGCCCTCGTTGACGGGCGTGCGCTTGTACGGTTCGACACCGACGAGCGTCGTGTCGTCCTTGACGACAAGGTTCAGTCCGCAGCCCACGCCGCAGTACGGGCAGGTGGTTGGGACATATTTCAGCGATTCGGTCATACAGCATCTACTCTGGGTCACTGACGTCGGGCCGGCACCAGCGGCCTCCAATGTCGGACACTAGAGTGTTCCTTTGACGATCAAATAATAACAACGCACCAGCAACCCGAGAAGTACATTATTTTTGTTTAATCATTTTAACGACGATCCACCGATAAACATCGATTTTTTTCACTGTACGGAAGAGCGCGCAGATCCTGCATTTGGAGCGGGGTTTAGGAATTATCGTTAACCGACAAAGATGTTTAAAGAGTGCTTGCACAGTACTCTGCATGGCAACCGATGAGGAGATGAACACCAGCAATGTTGTGGCACGGGCTGCCGCCCTCGGTGTCCCTGAACACCTGCAGCGGATGATGGCACGCTGCAGCGAATTCCACACGTATCCGGCCCCCGGGCTCATCATGGGCGTCTTCATGGTCGACTGGGCGATGGAGGGTCTCCATGCGACGCCCGGCGAGAAGCTCTTCGCGGTGGCGGAGACGAAGAAGTGCCTGCCGGACGCGCTGCAGGTGATCGCCCGCTGCACGATCGGGAACAACCGTCTCCGTGTTCTCAACGCGGGCAGGTTCGCCATCGCCATGAACAGGCCCTCGACCTCCGATACGGCGAAAGGGGTACGCGTCGCCGTCGACGCCGAACGCCTCGAGACTTTCCCGACGCTCCGTGCCTGGTTCATGCACGACCGCTCGTTCGACCGGAGGACCATGACCGGCGAACTCTTCGATGAGATCCTCGCTGGCGGGCGGCGCTATCTCGCCCTCGAGAATATCATGGTTCGGTTCGATCCCAGGAAGGAGTGGATCGCAGGGCGGTGTGGTTGCTGCGGTGAGCCGGTCCCGGACAGTCTCCTGGCGAACGGCGTCTGCGCGGCCTGTGGAGACCAGCGGTACTACGAACCCGCGTGGCTCTGATCGTGACGGTTCGATCAGGTTCGAACCGGATCGGGGTCCGTTTTTTGGGATCTGGCGGGGACCGCTGCTCCTCAGGCCCGTGAAACCCCTGCTCGAGGGATGCCACGATCGCTGATCCAGTCCGACCTGTCGCTGTTCGGGGTGGATGAGATGGTGCGGTGCACGATCCTGATTGGATCCGGGGGTGCGGGTAGTCTGAATATCGTGCGGAACCAGGAGCCCGGGCGGATGCTGGCGCAGACCCGTGAGCAAACCGTAATGGTCCCGAGCGTCAGGCAGGGGATCTCAGAAGTTCGGGCGGTGCGGACACCACCCACATGTCCGCACCGGCCGAGAAGCCCTGGCGAAGGGCTCAGTTACCGATTCAACCCTCTCCGGATTGATGGGTATGGTCCCGCCGAGAGGCAGAGAACATCCCGTACTACAATCATTTTTATTCATTAATATAGGAATAAGGAAACAGAACACGATTAACCCTAAACTTAAAGATATCGTTAGAGGCGGCTCTCCCTCCGCCCGACGGCCGCCATCAGGACCGCGTACTCAGTCTCACCGTCGATCCCGAGCAGCTGGTTGGCGAGCTCATCATGGAAGAGATCGACCGGCCTGACCTCGCAGGCCAGGCTTGCCGCAATCGTGACCAGGACCTGACAGACATGTCCGGCGTCGATCAGGACACCGCGGTACCCCCGGTTCCCAAGCCCCCAGACCGCGCGGTACGGGACCGCCGTCCACGCGAAGGTGACAGGGGCGCGGTGGACCGCCGGGAGGTTCATGCAGGCCGCCGCGAACTCGCTTGCCAGACACGTGTCGGGTTTGAGGAGGGCGAGGGCATGCTCGAGGGGAAGGTAGCGGTAAAGCCCCTCGGGGATGCCACCGACGCCGCTCACGATGAGATACGTCTCGAGCGGGTGCCGGTTGCCGCAGGACGGGACGTTGCGGAGCGTCACGGAGCCGTCGACGATCTCCCGGACTCCCTGCGTGTACCAGAGAAGGAACGAGAGGTCCGCGAGGTTGAGGTGCGTTCGCCCCAGAAAACCGCTGGGCTCCCACCAGTCGAGCGCGTCCTGGATCGAGACCTGGGCCACCTCGAAGGTCCCGGGAGACGGCAATGGAATCAGGCGTTCTCCTTCTGCAGGAGGCCTCGCGTGCGGCGGAGGTGGAACCCCCCTGAGCTGATCCGTCGTGGCCATGTCGGGATAGGCCGTCGCCCGCATGAAGGCGACGCCGGGGGACGGGGAGTCAGCCCCCGGGCTGGAGGGTGGCGGGGGAGCCACCCCGGGTGTGCGAGGCTGCCTACGTGGCTGCCCGGACATAGAGGTTGCCGTAGACTGGCTGGCCCTTTGACGTGGGGTGGCGCTCACCGAGGTCGCCGACGTAGTGGTCGAGGCGGTAGGTCCCCCCGTCCACCTCCTTCTCGATCGTCTCGACCTTCTTGAAGCCGGGGAGCATGTGCTGGATCTCGCCCAGTACGTATACGTCCCCCTTGACCATCTGGCCGCCGACACGTCCCTGGACGTCCCCCTTGACGATCACGGTCCCGCCCTCGCCATGAGTCGAGACATGGATGAACGCGTTCCCCTCGACGATGATGGTGCCGCCGTTTATGAAGGTCCCGATATCGTTTCCGGCATCGCCGCGGATCCGGAGGGTGCCGCCGCGCATCCCCCGCCAGTCGCCGCGGTATGCGCAACCGACATGGTTCTGGGCGCGACCGTCGACGAGGATCTCCCCGCCCTCCATCTGGATGCCGCAGAAGGAGTCGACGTTACCCATGACGTGGACCTTGCCGCCTTTCATCCACCCGCCGACATACATGTCGGCGCTGCCCTTCACCGTGACCAGGCCACCGGTCATCTTGTAACCGATGTACTTCATGCGCGAGGCGTCACCGTCGACGACGATGTGGGTCTCGTCCGGTGTCTGCCCGGCGTTGCCGGAGACGGCGAAGAAGTCGCCGAGCCGGTGCTTGACCTTTCCCTCCCAGACATCGAGATCGGCGATCTCGGACTCGGCGAGCCCGGCGATCGCGTCGGGGCTGATGGCATAACAGTCGAGGCAGAGCTCGGGTTCTGCGATGGGTTTCAGTGTTACCGTTGGCATCTTCAGGCCTCCGTGTCGACCTCGATCACGTATGGGTTCGGGGCCAGGTAGTCGCGCACCTCGTAGTTCTGGAGCCCGACCGTGTAGTCCTTGATGAACGTGTCGTGGATGTCGCGCTTGACCTGCGGGTTCTCGGGGACGTTGGTCTTGACCCAGAGCGTCCGCTTATTGCCGTGGCTCATGATCTCGCCGTCCTTGACGACGATCTCGCCGGTCTTCACGAACCAGGAAGCACGCTGGAACGCCGCCTCGAGCGCGGCGGGGTCGGATGGCAGGTTCGCCGGGTCGAGATCGTAGACCACGACGTTGCCGTCCTGACCAGGTGCGAGCCCGCCGTAGAGGTTCATCAGGCCGAGCGCCTTGGCGGGGCCCGAACGGGTCATCTGCGCGATCTCGTAGAGCGAGAGCTCGCGATCGATCGACGCGATCTCGGTTGCCGCGACCACCTTCGCGCTGTGCTTGAAGGACTCGATCGTCGCGTCGCGGGCCTTCTGGCTCATCAGCCAGGTGTAGATCCGGGGGTACCGGGTAAACGGCCCGGCGTTCGGGTGGTCGGTGGTGATGAAACAGCGGTCCATGTCTTCGCAGAGCAGGCCCAGCTCGAGCCCGATCGCCCACTGGATCCCGCAGACCTTGATGCTGGGGCTGTAGATGTACGGGACGACACCCGCCGCCGTCTCGAGCTCGACGTCGACGTTCGTCCACTTCAGGTGGTTGAGGCCGTTCAGGTGGTGCTCGAACGGACCGTCAGCGGTCATCGTGGTCGTCTCGTCGAGCGTGACGGCCCCGAGGTCGAAGGTGATGTTCTTCTGTCTGTTGATATAATCGACGACCTCCCGGGCCTTGGTCTCGAAATCACCCCAGCCGGTGCCGCCGTAGGAGTGGAACTGCAGGTGCGTCGAGTGGAGAACCTGTTCGCGGCCGAACCGGTTCTTGGCCGTGACCCCCTCGGCCAGGCGGAGGGTGTCGATCGTGGTCCGGTAGTTGCCAGGGTTGCCCAGGTCGTTCTGGTGGATGTGAACCGAGTGCGGCAGTCCCAGGTACTCGTTCGTCTGGATCAGCCCGCTGACGATCTCCTTCGGTGTGATCTGGAAGTACGGGACGCTGTCGTCGAGGGTCAGGCAGTTCAGGCCCCAGCCCCACGCCTCGGTCCCGCCGGGGTTGACGACCTTGATGCCGTAGCCCTTCGAGGCCTTCAGCAGCCAGGCCGTGTACGCCGCCACGTTCTCGATCTCGCCGCGCTTGAGATACTCCATCACGAACCAGTTGTTGCCGAAGACCGGCAGGGCTGCCTCGTCGATGATCGGGGTGTCGTGGATCTCCTCGTGGACGTGCGGCGAGTGGAGCGGCGGCATCGCCGCCTCCATCACGAACGCGTAGCCCATCCGGGCGTAGTCGTACCCGGTCCGGAAGGTCGAGGGGATCGAGAAGCCCATCTCCATCCGGTAGCCGCCCGAGGCCGACGCGCTCTTGAAGAGCTTGTCCTCGGGGCGCATGGTCCTGCCCGCGTTCACCTTCGGCCCGGCAACATGGGCGTGGACGTCGATACCGCCGGCCATCACCGTCTTGCCGGAGGCGTCGATCACCTTCGCGTTCGAACCCACCGAGTCGACGACCTGCCCGTCGCGGATCGCGACGTCCATCACGTCGCCGTCGATCCCGCGCGACGGGTCGAAGACCGCGCCGTTCCGGATCAGGATCTCGGCCATCTTCACTCCTCCGTCCCGGCCTTGGCCACATCGAGTGCCGGGTGGTGTATCCAGACCGGCTCGGTCTCGGTCAGCTCGCACATCCTGACGTAGATCCGGTTGAAGAGCTCCTCGTCGGAGATGACGCCCTCCGGCGGCTCGATCACCTTCTTGAACTGGATCGGGACATTGTCCATCCGGTAGACGACGCCGCCCTCCTCGACGCCGACCACGGCGACGGGGATATGAAGGTCCGAGATCTCGCTGGCCATGCAGATGTTGGGGTCGATCGTGATCCAGGGGTGCTTGCGGAGCTGCTTGACCGCCGGGATCGGGAAGTGGGCCCCCGCGTCGGTCCCGATGTTGAAGAACGCGTCGCAATCGTTCCGCATGGCGAGATCGATCGAGGAGGTGTCGCCGGGGTTCATGTGGCATTGCGTCCCCTTGGAGAGGTCGATGCAGTACGGGAACCCGTAGGACCAGGACCAGACCTGGCCCGGACCGGCGATGTTATAGTGGCCGCGCATGGCCATGATCGTCGCCTTCGTGACGGCGTTCAGGTCGCGGGTCAGACTGATCGCGATGTCGACGTTATGGTTGCGGCCGTCCGAGTGGCAGAGGCCCATCCCGTAGAAGATCGTGATGAACCGGGCCTTCTTCATAGCCTCGACCGCCTCGAGGATCTGATCGCGCGGGACGCCAGCGACCTCCTCGGGCAGCGGGTGACCCCGGAGCGCGGTCCGGAAGGCGTTGAAGAGGTCGTAATCGTGCCCCTGCTTGACCATCAGGTGCTGGTCCGAGATCTTGGCCGTATCGGTCTCGCGCGGATCGATGCAGATCACGGTCCGGCCCTTGTGGCCCTTGCCCGTGAAGAAGCCGCGCGGAAAGACCGAGTACCGCGAGGCGTGGCGCGGGTGCGCGTGCATCGGGTTGCAGCCCCAGAAGAGGATCACGTCGGCCCGGTTCTTGACCTCGCCGAGGGTGCAGCTCGGGTAGCCGTTGTCGAAGATCGCCAGGAACGAGGGCCCGTGGCAGATCGACGCGCAGTTGTCGAGGACCGCGCCGCCCTTCTCGGCCACGCGCCCGATGGCCGCCATGGCCTCGCAGTTGGTCGAGCCGAAACCGTAGATCAGCGGCTTCTTCGCGTCCAGCAACACCTTCGCGGCGTAGTCCACCGCCTCGTCGTACGAGATATCCTTGTAGCTGCCGTCCTCCTGGCGGAGGCGGGGGAGCTTCACGCGCCCGGGTTTCGTCGCGTGGTGGAAGATCTCGTTGCCGATCGAACAGGCGTTCCTGACCTCGAGAATCTTCGTGCCGTCATCGGAGACGACGACCTCGAGGTCGTCGCACGAGGCGCCGCAGTATGGGCACCCGACCTGGGTATGAGTTACTGGCATTTATTTACCTCCGTTCCAGAGACCGCAGGCCCCCTGGACGCATTCGAGCGCCGACTTGATCCGCTCGCTAGGCGCCGGCTCCACGGTCACGGGAAAGCCGCTATACTGCGGCACACCCGTGGACTGGGTCCGTGGCGGGACGACCTGGTTCGCCCAGACGCCCTGGCGAATGTGGGCGAGCCCGGGGGGGCAGTACTGGCCGGCCAAGACGGCCTTGACGACGACCGATCCGCTCTCGCTGGTGACACGGACGTTCGTGTTCCGGTAGATACCGAGTCGCTTGATGTCCTCGGGGTTCATCTCGATGATCGAGCAGGCCTCGAAGTACTCGGGAGTCGTCTTGCCCTTCTCCATCGCGACGCCCTCTTCGATCGCGCGCTGGGTGATCAGGTTCAGATTGATCGAGTTGGTCACAGTCTCACCTCGCCGGATGCGCCGGCTGGGTGAGCCGGGCACCGACTGATATGGTCCGTACCAATTAAGAGAATGCATTAAAAAAAGGGGGCAGTTAATTCAGTACACAAAATAAACATAATTCTTCGAATCGATTTAATGAAATTAGTGAACAGGATTGCCCGATCAGACCCCTCGCCCGGGACCATCCGAAAGGGGAGACCCACCCCCGACCGCACCCTTCCCCAGGTCTAGGCCCGCGACGAGCTCGGCCCGGAGGCCGTCGAGGTCCATGAGGTCGAGCTGGTCGGCGAAGTGTCGTTCCGCGTACGCCCGACGGTAGCACCGGTCGAGCACGGCGCCGACGACCTCGACCACATCTCCCGGCGTCCGTACGGTCAGCAGCTCCTGCCCCAAAGAGGGGTGGCGGCCCCGCCGGCCGCCGACCGTGATCCGGTACCGCGGGCCGTCGTCCGTCAGGACCTTGAACGGGCAGTAGTCGACGCACATCCCGCAGGCCATGCACCGGTCCTCGTCGAGGGCCAGGCGGCCGTTCACCATCGCGATCGCCCCCTCGCGACAGGTATTCGCGCACGTCCCACACCCCGTGCACCGCCCGTCGTCGCGGAGCGGGCGCCTGATCCCGGTGATCCCTATCTCGCACAGGCGCTCGCCCGCACACATGTTGGGGCAGCCCGAGATACCGATCCGCATCTTGACGGGCAGCTCGACCCCGAAGAAGCGTCGGTCGAGCTCCCTGGCGAGCGCGTATGTCTCGATGGTGGCGAGCCGGCACGTCGCCGTACCCGGGCAGGCGACGATGTTCACGACCTCGTTCCGCTCGGCGCCGAGCGGAGTGCCGTTTTCGGCGAGCGCTGCGAGCAGCGGTTCCAGCGATGCGGGGTCGACGTCGGGCAGCTCGATCGCCTGGCGCGTGGTCAGGTGCACGGTCGAGAGGCCTGCCTCGCGAGCGCATCGGCCGAGCCCTTCGAGCTGGGCCGGGGTCAATAGGCCGGCCGGCGTCCTGAGCCGAACGATGCATCTGCGCGGGTCGCGCTGCGTAATGATGCCGCCCGCAGCATCGCGCGCCTTTCGGGGGTTCACCTCCAGCTGTTGGGCTCGGTGGTAAATAAGAGGAGTGAATAACTCTGTTAAGTTGAACGGATTGTACACTGAACCCGGTCAACTGCCGGGGTTCGAGCTGGCGCGCTCCCGGATCATCGAGGGGTTCCCGGACCCGTGCCGGGCTGTCGACCTGCCGGTCGCGTCCGCCATCGGGCGGATCCTCGCCATGCCGGTGCGCGCCGGCTTCGCCGTGCCGTCTGCCGATGTGGCCGAGGTCGACGGCATCGCCGTCGCGAGCCGGGACACGACCGGCGCGACGGCGCACCGGCCAGTCGTGATCGAGGCAGGGACGCGGGTCGACACCGGCCGGGCTCTCCCCCCCGGGACCGACGCGGTCATCCCGATCGAGCACTGCCTCGACGGGGGCACCCGGCTTGTCCTCGAGGCGCCGGTGATACCGGGTGACGGCGTGCGCCGCGCCGGTACCGAGCTCGAGGCCGGCGCCGTCCTCCTGACGTGCGGCCACCGGCTCCGTCCGCTGGATGTCGGGCCGCTCGTCGCCGCCGGCGTGACCCGTGTCCAGGTCAGGACCGTTCGTGTCGGGGTCGTCCCGACCGGCGGCGAGCTCGTCCCGCCGGGGACCGTTCCCGGGCCGGGCGAGAGCGTCGCGTCGAACCCGGTCGCGATCGGGGCCCTGCTCTCGCCACAGGGTGCGGAGACCGTCGCCCACGCCGTGGTGCCCGACGACCCGGCGATGGTCCGCGCCGCGATCCTGGCGCTCTGCCCCGAAGTCGACCTGGTGGTGGTCTGCGGTGGCAGCGGGCGCGGGAGTCGCGACGTGGCCTTCGGGGTGGTCCGGTCCCTCGGCGAGATCGTGCTCGATGGGGTCGCGGCGCGGCCCGGCCGGGCGTTCCTCGTGGTCCGCGCCGGCCGCACGCCGGTCGTCGCGCTACCGGGTCGCGCCCAGCCGGTCGGGCTGCTCACGGAGTATTTCCTGCGCCCCCTCATCGAGTCGTGGGGGCTGCCGGGGGTACCACTGCACCGTGCCCGGGCCCGGCTCGGCGTGGCGATCGAGTCGCACCCCCGGTTCACCGAGATGGTGCCGCTCTCGGTCGCCGTGGTCGGCGACCGGACCGTGGGCATCCAGCAGCCCCGGGGGCGGCGGGGTACGCAGTCCCAGTTCCGGGCGAACGCCCGCCTCCTCGTCCCCGAGGGGGTCGCCGGGCACGACGCCGGCGACGAGGTCGAGGTCGAGCTGCTCGACGACCCGTCGGGCCCCGGCGAGACCGTCCTGGTGGTGGGAGCGGTCGACGGGCTGGAGATCGCCTCGACGGGATACCGCGTCGCGATGGTCCCCTGCCGGGACCGCCCCGAGCTCGCCGCCCTCCTCGACCGCGCCGACTGCCATCTCGCGGTGACGACGGAACCACCCGGGGGTCCGGGGCCGTCGTGGCCGCTCCGGCGCGAGGGGGCCTGCGACCTCTGGTTCGCGGCCCCCGCCGGCCTCGCCGACGACCCGAAGGTCCTGGCGCTTCTCACCGCCCTCGGGATCACCAGGTGATGACGTCGGCCTCGTCCCCGGCACGGAGTCCGCCGCGGTCGGCGGGGATGACGACGATGCCGTCGCACTCGAAGAGCGTGGAGAGTCGGCCGGGCCTGCCGTCGACAGGGGTCGCCCAGCCGTCGCGGATCCGGACAAGGCGGTAGGTTACGCGCGGCCTCCGGAGCGGGATCGGTGCTGCGAGGCGGACGGTCTGGCGACAGCGCGCGCCCGGCGAGCTCCCCTGCATCCCCTCGAGCAGCCTCGACAGGAAGAGGACGAGCACGATGAACGACGAGGCGGGGTGACCCGGCAGGCCGATCACCGGCCGGCCCTGGACCATGGCGATCCGGGTGGGTTTCCCCGGACCAAACGAGACCGCTGGCATGGCACGGTCCGAGAGGCGCTCGAGGACGTGACCGGTTATGTCCCGCTCGCCGCGGGCGGATCCGCCCGATACCACGACCGCATCACAGTCGGCCACCGCTCTGAGGACCGCGTAGGTCAGTTCGTCCGGATCGTCGCGCACGACGCCGCAGAGCAGGGGAATGGCGCCCTGCCGCCGGACGAAGACGCCGATCAGGTGGGAGTTGACCTCGCGGACCTCGCCGGGCGCGGGCTCGGATGCCGCGTCCACGAGCTCAAGCCCGGTCGAGACGATTCCGATCCGGAGCGGGCGGCGGACCCTGACTCTCGTCCTCCCGACGGCGGCGAGCACGCCCACGTCTTGCGGCCGGATTGTGCTCCCTTCCCTCAGGAGAAGGCCGCCGGCGGCGAAGTCGGCGCCACGGCGGGTCACGTGCGCGCCGGTTTCAACGGGGAGGGCCAGGACCAGGGTCGCTCCCCGACGCTCGGCACGCTCGAGTGGGACGACGGCATCGGCTCCCCCGGGCAACCGCCCTCCCGTCGGGATCTCAAGCGCGGCGTTCGGCGCGAGCGCGACCGTCTCGGACGAACCCATGGCCACTGATCCCGTGACCAGGAGCCGAGCAGGGGCCGAGCGGGAGGCCCCCTGGGTGTCGGCGGCCCGGAGGGCGTACCCGTCCATCGACGCCCTGTCGAAGCCCGGGACGTCGCAGTCCGCGCGGATCGTCTCGGCCAGGATCCTGCCGTCCGCGTGGTCGATGGGCACGACCTCGGAGCCGGCGGCGCGCGCCGACTGCCGGATGAACTTGATCGCGTCCTCGAGCGAACAGGTCCCCCCACCGGCCGGCGCGGGGTCCGTCGGCACCGGGAGGACATGAGGGACGGCCTCCATTCCATGGATAGTTATCATCGGCCCATAATCAAACATGGCCTGTTGTCAGCAGGCCGCCACCCCCAGGGGGGTCCCCCGACTACGGACCCGCTCGGGGTGGGCGTAGACCGTGAGTCTCGGCGGGCGGGCGAACCCGACGACAGTCATGTTCAGCCGCCGCGCCAGCTCGAGCCCGGCCAGGACCGGGGCCGTATTCGAGACGACGACGGGGATCCCGGCCCGGTAGGCCTTGGCCACCATGCCCGAGGGAAGGCGGCCGGTGCAGACCAGGAGCGAGGACGACAGGTCGGCCCCGTCCGCGAGGGCGGTGCCGACCGCCTTGTCGACCGAGGTGTGCCGGCCCATGTCCTCGGCCGATGCGATCACCTCCCCCTCCGGGCTCGCGATCACGGTACAGTGGGTACCCCCCGTCCGCCGCCAGAGGTGCGCGCGCTCGTTGATCAGGCCCGAGGCCCGCAGCAGGAGGTCCAGCTCGATCTCCGGGCCATCCGGCAGCGGTTCTTGGCACGCCTCAAGACCCCACGCGAGACCGGGGCAGCCCGAGGTGCGGAGCTCGACCTCGCCCGGCGGGGCCGCGAGCGCCGGGACGCGAGCATCGATCACGTCGCCATCGACCGCGATGGAGGCGATCGCGTCGACCGAAGGGACGACGCCCTCGCAGACGAGGAACCCGCGGGCGAACGCCTCGAGCCGGTCCCGCGACAGGGCGAGCCGGACGAGCCGTTCACCGTTGACGCGAAGCTCGATCGTCGACTCGACGCAGACCTCGGCCCGGGCCGGGCGCGCACCATTCCCGTCGACCGCGATCACGTCCACCGTCCTCGTCAGCCTCCCCACGTCCTCCTCCGCCGTCCCGCCTCCGGAATCAATATGCATCTGCAGAGGTGGTCGGAGCGAGACAAGAACCATTGTGTTCAATTAATTCGATTAACCAAGATCGTTTGTTCAGAACGATTATCTCTTCCCGGAACAGACAATCCCGGGAGACAGCCATGCGATTCTTCGACCAGGTGACGTATCTCGAGGCGCGGGCGATCATGGCCAGAACCTTCTCCGCCCCGAACCGGGCCGAGGCCGTTCCGGTAACCGGGGCCGTCGGCCGGGTGACCGCCGAACCGGTCCTCGCCGTCTTCGACGTGCCGGGCGAGGACCGGAGCCTCGTCGATGGATGCGCGGTCATGAGCGCCCACACCGTGGGGGCCCGGGAGGGTGTCCCGGTGGCGCTCCCGTCGGGGGTCCCGGTCGAGTCGGGCGATCCCCTGCCCGACTGGTGCGACGCCGTGGTCATGGTCGAGGATCTCGGTGAGTCGGAGGGGAAGTACTTCACGTCGAGACCCGCGCGACCGTGGCAGGGCGTCCGGCGTTCCGGGGCCGAGATCCGGCGCGGCGAAGAGATCCTGCCGGCGTTCCACCGCATCCTCCCCGACGAGGTGGGTGCGCTCGTCGCCTGCGGAGTCCAGGAGGTGTGCGTCCGCGCCTTGCGGGTCGCCCTCGTGCCGATCGGCCGGGGACTGGTCCAGCCGGGAACCCTGCCGGGACCGGGCGAGGTGGTGGAGTCGAACACGACCAGGGCCGCGGCGGTCCTCGCGGGATGCGGGGTCGGGTGCATCTCCTACCCCGCCGTTGCCGGCGGGGCGGGGACCATCGGCGACGCGCTCGCGACGATCATCCGCACCTCGGATCTGGTGCTGCTCTTCGGCGGGGTCTCCAAGGGGTCGCGAGACGGCACGGCCCGAGCGGTCGGGTCGCTCGGCGAGATCCTCTTCCACGGCGTCGCCATGCAACCCGGCCGCCCGACGCTCGCGGCGCGCGTCGGAAAGGTGCCCGTCATCGCACTGCCGGGCTACCCGTTCGCGGCCGGCGTCGTTCTGCGCGAGCTCGTCGCCCCGCTCCTCTGCACCTGGGGATTCCCCCCGGCAGTGCAGTACCAGGTCGTGCCGGTCGAGCTCGCGCGTCCGGTCGTATCCGAGGTCGGGGTCGACGAGTTCGTGCCGCTCACGCTGGGGTTCATCGGCGGCCGCTGGGTCGCCTATCCCCGGGCGCGGAATCCGGCCTCGCACCTCGCCGACATCGGTCCCCACGCCTTCCTCCACGTACCCGGCCGCGTCGAGGGTTTCGAAGCCGGGACCGTCCACGAGGTCCGCCTCACGGCGGGGGACAGGACGGCGCGGCGGACGCTCATTGTCCACGGCGCGCCCGGCGCTGCCCTCGAGGGGCTGTCCGCCGTGGCACGGGCCGTCGGCCTGCAGGTCGAGCTCGTCGGTGGAAGGACCGCCGCTACCTTCGACGTGCTCGGGGCACGTCGGTGCCATCTCGCCGCCCTGGAGCGGCCGGATGGACAGCCCCGGCTCGTCTCCGTGCCGTCCCTCGTCGACGATCCGTGCGTCAGGGCCGTGACCGTCGCCGCCAAAGCCGCCGACTGTCCCGTCGAGTTCGTCACCTCGGGCCGGGAAGCCTGCGGGTGACGGGACCGCGAAACGGACGGAGGTGGCGGGTCACCCCTCGCGCCGGCGTCTCTTTCGCCGATCTCCTGGAGGGGGGCCGGAGGGCAGTCCGTCCCGGGAACCAGGGTGCTCCCCCTCATTCGGGGACGGGGATGCGGGGGCCTTCCGCCGCCGGAGCCGGGCGGCATGGCGCTCAGCCCGGACCAGCTCCTTTCGCTCCTCGAGTTCCCTCCGGTACTCCTGCGCTGCATCCCGCTTCCGCGGGGCGCGGAGATGGAGTGGTCGCGGATCGGTCTGCTGCTGGCCAAAGCACACCGAGTGCCAGACGTTGTAGGGACCGGATCCCGACCAGTCGAAGAGGAGATCCTCGCCGAGGATCTTGCCCCCGCACCGCCGGCAGACGAGGTCGCCCAGCCGGATGCGTCGCCAGATCCGGAGGATCCGGAGCGTGGTGCTCCGTGCAACCGCTTCCCGGTTCTCCTCGGCCGTGAAGGGACGTCCGTCGATCTCCGGGTGGTATCTCGTCGTGATGTCGCGGACCGTCGGCGCGATGGCCTCGGCGACCCTTGGGTAGAACCAGGGCGGCATGGGGGTGCGCTCGGGCCAGCAGGCGGACTGGTTCTCCCTGATCCAGTCGATCAGGTAGCTGGCCGAGATCGTGGTCCCGTCGGACCAGTAGTCCTTTCGACGCTGCGTCACTCTCTCTTCGCTCGGACCCCGCCACCGGCCGGTCCGTCACCCTTTGCATCCCGGTCGATGGGTTACCGTCCGTTCGGCAACCGGACCTTCGGCCCCGTGGGTGGGGGTCCGGGGTCCGGAGGCGCAGGTGCCCCGCGTGCCGCCCGCGTTCTGAGACCGGACACACCGAACAGGGTGTGGTTCTCTCTCGATGATCCCCCGGGACCGTCGATCCCGCGATCCCCGCCCGGGCCTCGACGCGGGCGGGTGACCCGCCCCCTCGCCGGTCATGCCCCCCCCAGGAGTCGCCGGTATCGCCCTGGCGAGGGGGGTATCTCTTCGGAAGTCGTGGGCGTCGCGGGGGAGAAACCGTGGGCCACGGCAGGGTCCACGATCGCCCGGGCCCTCGCGCCGAAGGCCGGCACCTCCCCGTCTAAGTACCCGGTGACGTGGTAGCCCTTCCCGCAGACCCGGACCCGTGAGAGGGGACCCGACCGCTGAACCCGGTCGACGACGCCGTCGAGGACGATACGGCCCTCCGCCTCCGGACCGGCCGGTCCCGCCCGAACTATCACGGTCGAGGCAGGGACGTACCATGGCCCGGGACCGGGCAGCCCCGGCACACTGCCCGGGGGCAACAGGTTCTCGAGCCCGAGGGCACGCACGGCCTGCTCGCCAGGAGGATCGGCGAAGACGTCCGGGGCCTTCCCGAACGCGACAAGCCGGCCACCGACGATGACGGCGACGTGGGTGCCGAGCAGTTCGGCCTCGTCCGGTCGATGGGTGACGAGGATCACGGTCAAACCCAGCTGGGTGTGGATGGACTGCAGCTCCTCGATGGAGATCGCGCGGTTCACCGGGTCGAGGGCCGCGAACGGCTCGTCCAGCAGGAGCAGTCGCGTCCGGAGCACGACCGCGCGGGCGATGGCGGTCCGCTGCCGCTCGCCCCCCGAGAGCGTGGTCGGCCGTCGATCGGCGAGGTGGCCGATCTCGAGCCGCTCGAGCGCGGCCCGCGCCTCCTCGCGGGCGCGCGATGCCGGAACCCCGCGCGCCCTCAAGCCGAACGCGACATTCTCCAGGACCGAGAGGTGGGGGAAGAGGGCGTAATGCTGGGGGACGAGCGCGATCCCCCGGGCTTCCGGGGGTGTATGGGTGAGATCGCGGCCGTCGACCTCGATCGTCCCGGACGCCACCGGGACCAGCCCTGCGATCGTCTGGAGCAGGGCGGACTTCCCCGCCCCCGACGCCCCCACGACGGCGCAGAGGGCGCCGGCCGGAAGCGCGAGCGAGATGGGCCCGAGCCCGAACCCGCCGAGCCGGGCGGTCACGGTGTCGAGAGCGAGGAAACCTCCGTCCATAATCGGAGATCTTATTACTTTTTATGATATGTTAACGTATTGATGATAACAGGCCCTGCCTTCCCGGCGGGACCGATGGAACGGAGTATCATGAAACCCACGCGATCGCTTCTCCTCACCGCCCTCGTGCTCGCCGCGCTCCTCTGCGCCGCCGGGTGCACGGGCACCGGTACCGGAACAGCCACGCCGACGCCCACCACCGTGCCGGCGACCACCGCCGCAGTGACCACGGCAGCCCCGACAACGACCGCACCCGTGTCGGAACTGACCGTCTTCGCCGCCGCCTCGCTCAAGGACGCGTTCACCGAGATGGGCCGGCTCTTCGAGGCGAACCACACAGGCATGAAGGTCGTCCTCAACTTCGACGGTTCGCAGGTGCTCCGCACCCAGCTCAACCAGGGCGCGCAGGCCGACGTCTTCGCCTCGGCGAACTGGGCCCAGATGAACCTCTCGAAGGGAGACGGCCGGATGATCAACGAGACGGTCACGCTCTTCTGCCACAACCGCCTCGCCATCCTCGTGCCCGCCGCCAACCCCGGGAAGATCACGGGCCTCAAGGATCTCGCGAACCCCGGCGTGAAGGTCGTGATCGGGACGCCCGAGGTCCCCGTGGGCAGCTACGCCCGTCAGCTCCTGAACAAGACCGTGAACGACTCCGCGTACGGCCCCGACTTCAGGACGAAGTTCCTGGCGAACGTCGTCTCGGAGGAGACGAACGTCAACCAGCTCGCGACCAAGATCGTGCTCGGCGAGGCCGACGCCGGGATCGCGTACGCCTCGGACGTCCCGGCCGCCCAGATCGAGAAGGTCACCGTGATCGAGCTCCCGACGGCGTACCAGGTCATCGCCGACTACCCGATCGGGGTCGTGAAGGAGACGGCGGACCGGGCCACGGCCCAGGCGTTCATCGACTTCGTCCTCTCGGACGAGGGCCAACAGACGCTGCAGAGATTCGGTTTCGCCCCGGTCTGAGAGCCGACCATGGACCGCGAGACGGCCCTCCTTCCCGCCCCAAAGGGGCGGGGGGTGGGCTTCACCGTCCTGACGGCCGTCCTCGCGGTCGCCTTCACCCTTTTCGTCGTCATCCCGATCCTCGCCCTGCTGCTGTACGTCCCCCCATCCACCCTCATCGCGTCGTTCTCGGACCCCGTCGTGACCGACGCGATCCGGCTCTCGCTCACGACCTCGACCGTCGCGACCCTGATCGTGATCGCGTTCGGCACGCCGCTCGCGTTCTTGAACACCCGGACCAGGTATCCGGGCCGGGACCTGGTCGAGACCCTGACCGACCTGCCGATCGTGCTGCCGCCGGCCGTCGCCGGGCTCGGGCTCCTCCTCGCCTTCGGCCGGTTCGGCCTCGTCGGGCAGTACCTCGCGCCGTTCGGGATCACGATCGCGTTCACGACGCTCGCTGTCGTGATCGCCCAGACCTTCGTCGCCGCGCCGTTCTTTCTCCGCCAGGCCCGGACGGCCTTCGCCGAGGTCGACCCCGCGTACGAGGCCGCCGCGCGGTCCCTCGGGGCCTCGCCCGCCTACGTCTTCCGTCGCGTCACGGTCCCGCTCGCGGCCGGGGGGCTTGTCTCGGGGGCGATCATGACCCTGGCCCGCGCCCTCGGCGAGTTCGGCGCGACGATCATGTTCGCCGGCAACATCCAGGGGAAGACCCAGACCATGCCGCTCGCGATCTACACCGCGCTCCAGAGCGACATCACGGCATCGGTCGCCCTCGCGGTGATCCTGCTCGCCATCTCGTTCGCGGTCATCGCGTCCGTCCGGGCGCTCGGGCGCCGGGCGGCGCGCCGCCGGTAGGGCGCGAAAGCCGGCCGTGATACCCCTCTCAGGTGCCCTTATTCCATTACTATCGACGAGGAGTACATCGGATCGTCTTAACCGATGAGCATAGATTTATCACGTCTCAATGGGAAGAGGGAGGAGGTAATCCCATGAAGATCAGTGCACGAAACCATGTCCCGGGAACGGTGAAGACGATCAAGAAGGGGCCGGTCAACACCGAGGTCGTCCTCGCGCTCGAGGGCGGTGCCGAGATCGTCTCGGTCATCACCACCTACTCCGCCGAGAACCTCGGCCTGAGGGAGGGCGCGAAGGTCTTCGCGATCATGAAGGCTTCCGAGGTCATGATCGGCGTCGACTGAACCGACCCGTTCCTCTTTTTCCACAGTCCCGTGCCCGTCAGGCCGTCGCCTGCCCGGGTGCCTTGGAACCCGCTACGGATCGACCGGGATCACGTGCACGGCCGAGGCCTTGAAGGTCGCGACGGCCCGGCTCCCGGGGGCGAGGTCCAGTTCTCGGCAGCTCTCCCGGGTCAGCATCGCCGTGAGTGGAAAGCCTGCGTCCAGGTAGACCTGCACGGTGCTCCCGCGGGGAACGACCGCCAGGACGGTCGCCGGCAGGCTGTTTCGCGCGCTCGAATCGAAGGGGGCGCTGGAGAGGATCACGTCCTCCGCGGGGAGGGTGGCGACCACCTCGCCCGTGACCGTGGAGGCCGCCAGGAACCCCGGTCCGCCACCGGCCGTGACCCGGACGAGGCCTCCCTCGCGGGACGCCGTTCCCCGGATCAGGTTGCCGATGCCCAGGAACTCGGCGAGATCGGCATCGGCCGGGTGCCCGAAGACGTCGGCCGTCTCGCCCACCTGGACGATCCGCCCGTCCCGCATGATCGCCACCCGGTCGGCAAGCGCGAAGACGTCGTCGAAGTGGTGGGTGATCTGGACCATGGTCGTCCCGGTGATCCGCCGGACCCGGGAGAGCTCGGCACGCATCCGCTCCCGCGTCCGGCTGTCGAGCGCGCTCAATGGCTCGTCGAGGAGCAGTATCTCCGGCTCCATGACGAGCGCCCGGGCGAGCGCGACGCGCTGCTGCTCGCCGCCCGAGAGCGTCCCGGGGTACCGGCCGGCGAGGTGGCCGATCTGGAGCAGGGCGCTCATCTCCTCGACCGCCGCGCGCCGATCGGCCGACGGGACCCGGCGCTGCCGCAGCCCGAACGCGATGTTCTCCTCTACCGTGAGATGCGGGAAGAGCATGTAGTCCTGGTAGACCATGCCGATCCGCCGGAAGCGCGGCTCCGTCGCGGTGATCTCCCGGTCTCCGAGGAAGATGCGGCCCGCGTCCGGTTCGTGGATGCCGGCGATCGTCTCGAGGAGGACCGTCTTGCCCGCCCCCGTCGGGCCGAGCACGGCGAAGTGCTCGCCGGCCCGCACCTCGAGCGAGACGTTTCGCAGCTGGAATTCGCCGAGCGCGACGGAGAGTGACTCGATGCGCAGCATGGCCGGACCCTCAGAAGACGTGGATCCCCCGGTCCAGGTATTCGACGACGCAGAGGGTCGCGAGCGAGATCGCGATCAGGATCGTCGCCGCCGCCACGGCCATCTCCAGGTCGCCCGTCGAGATGTTCAGGTAGAGCGCGATCGGCAGGGTCTCGGTCCGCATGGCCGTCGCGCCGGCCAGCATCAGCACGGCGCCGAACTCGCCCATGGCCTTCGACCAGGTTACAGCCGTCCCGGCCAGGAGCCCGGGTCGGGCCATCGGCAGGATGACCTGGAGGAACGACCCGCCCTCCGTGCACCCCAGGGTCCGGGCGACGTAGTCGTACCGGGGGTTGATCGCGGTGAACGCGGACCGCAGGATCCGGGTCATGTAGGGGAGGTTCACGAAGACCTGGGCCACGACGATCCCGAGCGGCGTGAAGATCACCTCGAACCCCGCGTCCTCGAGGGCCCGGCCCCACGGGGTCGTCCCGAAGAAGAGGAGGAGGGCGATCCCGGCGACGAGCGGCGGGAGCGTGAGGGGCAGCGTCAGGGCGAGGGCTGCGGCACGCTTCCCCGGGAACTCGTACCGTGCAAGCGCGTGGGCGACCGGAACGGCGATCGCGACGCAGATCGCGGTCGAGATCGTGCTCGTGGCGAGGCTGAGTAGGATGGCGAACCGGATCTCGGCGCTCCCGAGGCAGTCCAGGAGGACGGGGATGGGGGAGTAGAGGACGAGGCCCAGCAGCACCGCGGACGTCGCCACCACGACGATCACGGTGAGGGCGAGCGATACCCTCCGCATCGGCCGTCGTCCACCCATCAGGAGGTGTCCGGAGGACCGGCCCGGCGGATCCGCTCGACGTGGTCCGGGGTGACCCAGCCCGTCCTCGCGCCGGGAATGCTGTCGAATGCCGGGATGTAGGGCTTGATGTCCAGGATGGGCGTGCCGTCGAGCAGGTCGAGCCCCGTGACGTGGAGGACACTCCCCTCGACCCGGTCGAGCGCGACGTACGAGATCCCGATGGGGTTGGGGCGGTTGAAGTGCCGGCAGGCGAAGATCCCGTGGGGCGCCTCCCCGTCGATCAGCGGTCGCTCGGTCAGAACTCCCGGCCCGGCGCGGTCGAAGTGGGTGAGGAGGATCAGGTGGGAGAAACCCTCGATACTCTCGAGCCCTTCCTGGAACTCGGAAAAGACCTCGATCTCGCCCGTGACCTCCGAAAAGCTGCTCTGAAAGGGAGGAGTTCCCGCCTGGCGCAGGTGGGAGCGGACGATTCCGATGGGTTCGATCGTTACCACGATGTACACCTCCCGCGAGATCCCCGGTTACGTAACGCCTGCGTACGTCGCGTTCGGGAAGGTCGGGAACCCCTGCGCCGCGAAGAACGACTTGCCCTCGCTCGAGGCGACGAACTCCACGAACTCCTGGGCCGCCTCCGTGTTCTCCGAGAAGGTCGTCACACCGACGGGGACGACCAGGATCTCGTTCTGTTTGACCGGGATCGGAACGGCGTCCATCGTCTTCTCGTCGATCTGGTCGAGGGTGAGGAGCGCCGCGTCCGCCTGTCCCGTGTTCATGTAGACCACGACCTCGTTGATGGTCGGGGCGCGGGTGACCACGTTCTTCTCGACGGCCGCGGTGATGTTGAGTCTCTTGAAGATCTTGGCACCGGCCTTGCCGATGGCCGTCGCGTCGACGTCGCCGAGCGCGATCTTCAGGCCGGGCCGGGCAAAGTCTGTCAGGTTGGTGATCGTCTTCGGATTGCCCTTGACCACGGCGATGACCGGAACGTGGTACGCCACCATCCGGTATGGACCGACGAGGCTCTGGTTCATCGCGTTCCGGTACTCGACCGTGGACCCGGAGACGAAGACATCGCCCTTCCTCGTCAGGTTCATCTGGGAGATGAGCGTCCCGGCCCCCGCGTAGTTGTACTGGACCGGTATCCCGGTTTTGTTGGTGAACGCCTCACCGACCTCGTCCATCGCACCCTTCAGCCCCGCCCCGGAGAAGACGATCAGGGCCGCCGGCGCGGCCGTGGGCACCGGAGTGCCCGTGGCGATTGTCGACGTGACGCCGGGCGTCGTCGGGGTAGGTGACGGGGTGGTCGTGCAGCCCGCGACGAGGAGCAGGCCGGCGACGAGCAGCAGGATCAATGCCCCCATGTGTTTACATCTCATGTTTATCCATTGACCCTTGTTAATTAAAAATGTAATTCAAGCCATGCTGACGTGGCCCTGCGTCACGCTCGCTGAACTCTCAGAGGGACATGTTTCGCCGGGGGCGGGCGGCCGGTTGACAAGCCGGACGACGTCGGCGATCTGGATTCGGCCGGTGACGTTCACTGCTCCCGTGCTTCGCATGGTTCCGGCACCGGGGCGGCCGTCCCGGGACCTAAAACCGCGTGGAGAGCAGGGCGTCGACGTACTCGAAGGTCCGCGCGCGCTGCTTCGGGCTGAACCAGACCTCGACCTCGGGCGACCCGACCACGAGGTTGATCTCGACCAGGCCGAACTTGTGGACAATCTCGATCCGGGTGTCGCCGACCGTCCGGACGTACTCCTCCTGCCCGTGCAGGATCGCCTCCACGTCGTCGTGCGTCACCGGGCGGGAGAGGCGGTAGAGACGGCGTTCCCACCCCGGGAAGGGCGAGACGGGATCGGTGAACCTGGATGCCATCAACAGGGAAGATCGTGGGCGTACGGGATAAACCATCCGTATCCCGTCACGGCGTCTCCCTCCGCCAGAGTGGGAAAGAGACGGAAATGGGGGGGGGATATTCAATAGAAATAGTTTATTGAACGTGTATGTTTAATAAGAATGGCAAACAATACTGATCGTCAGGGTGCGTGGACGGGCGACACTTCTCCATCCGTCGGGAGAGCAGAACGATCCGGTGGACCACCGGCCCCGGTGTGCATGGGCCGATACTCTGCAGACGGTCTCTCCCACCTGTGAGCCTCGGGGCGCCCGCCTCGTCCGGAGAACGGAGATCATCTGGAGTCATGCATCGAACCGGCTCCACGTGCGGCGCGTGCCAGACCCCACCACCCTGTTCACCAACCCGAAACCTCACATTCACGGGATTCTTGCGGCGCGGTGCCAGCGGATCGCCGCCAGCGTCTCTTCTGCACATTGCGTCTGTGGCCGTGGACGAGGATTCGCCTCTCACGGTGAGCCTCGGCGATAGATGGAGAGCGGCCGGGTTGCTAACCAAATTGAATTAACAGGTCGGTTGATTGAACGATAATCATTATACTTTTACGGAACTAACCGGTGATCTGTCGATCCCTCTCACCGCGGACGGCTCGCGCGCCATCCCGGTACTCAGCGGCATTCGTCGCTCACGTACTCTCAAACAGGCCCGGCAGGGATCGACGGGGCGGCCGGCGGGCCGCCGCTCCGCCGAGCCGGATGGAGATGACCCGGTCCTGCCCGATCGTTCGGTAACACTCCTCCTGCCCGTTCAGAATCGCCTCGATGTCCTCGTCCGTCACCGGGCGGGAGAGCCGGAAGCGACGGCGCTCCCACCCTGGGAACGGCGGGACGGGGCTCTGAAACCGGGTCACCATCGTCATCCCCCGGTTCGTTCCCGCGGGGGACGAACGTTCCGCTCGCCCCGGTCACGCACATCTCCCGGATTCCTGGAGCCGCTTCCGCGAGCGATTATCGTCGTATGGCCGGTCCTCGCGATAGAGAGCCAGGCTTCTGGAGGTATCCCGACGCGCCGCATCACGGCCCCGTGATGGGCAACGGCGTTCGGCCCGAACCGTCTCCTTTCGCGTATCGAGGTCCGTCCCAAACGGCCCGCCACCGGGCCGCTTCCTCGAAGGTGGTGCGGTACGGCAGGGGATCAGGCCGCCCGAGTACCTGGGGTCCGATTGCCGGGGATGGCAGGACCGGACTCCCCCCTATCGAACGCGAACCCTCAACCGGGAACCCTCCCAACCGCTCCGGGGGGTCCTCTCCGGTGCCGGTCCGCTGTCCCCCGGCACCCCGTCGTGCTGTCGCGGGCAGTGGAAGACACGGCGGCCCTTGAAGAGGACTGGAGCGGACCGTGCCCGGCATGTTGCGGGGGGACAGTCCATGGTCGCGAAGGACGGCACGTGAACGGCACCGTTGCCGCGAACGTCACGGTGCTGGTCCGCGGCGAATCGCCGGCACCACTATCACCGTTGACAGAAAAATCAGGAGAGGGGCGCACGGCACCCCTCCCGAAGAGGGATACCGGCACGGAACCCGTGGTCAGGGGCCGCTCAGGACCGCTTCTTCGAGCCGCGCTCCTCCTCGGGCATGGGCTCGAGGAAGACCAGCTCGGCGCCGGAGTCCTTCGCCATCTGCTCGAGCTCGGTCTTGCGGAAGTGGTGCGCGTAGACTTTCAGGTCCCCGCCCTGGACGGCAAGGACGATGTACCGGGGTTGGCGAACGCCCTCCCCAACCTTGATTCGCTCACGAACATAGATCTTCATGGGTCTCGCATCAACTGATAAACCAGTTGATGTATTACACTTGGAGCCCGGTTGATATGAATCCTCTGGTGGTGCCATGCCGCTCTGCCTGGGGCACGGGGGGGGAGTGGCGACGGCATCGTTCTGCCCGGGAGCTTGGCGAAGGATGTGCTGACCGTTGCCGTCGACGCGCACATGGAAGACAAATAAGGAAAATCATAAATATTGCTCTGCTGTCAACATCCCCATCCAGGAGCCTCCGGCCCCCCGTCTCGAGGCAGCGATGCGCCGCGACGCTGGAGAATCTCAGGAGGCTTACATGAGAACGAACGATCGTCACTTTATCCGGGCCGTGCTGATCACGGTCCTGGTCCTCGCCGCCGGCGCCTGCAGCGTCGCGGCTGCCCAGGGCCCGGTAACCGAAGTCAGACTGACCGCTGACGATCTGACCGACGGGGCGGACTTCGGCCGCTCCGTCGCCATCGGGGGAGACCTCGTGGCAGTCGGCGCCGGTTCGGCCACTGCCGGGGGCGTGGAGAACGCCGGCGCAGTCTACCTGTACCGTCGGCAGGGGCAGGACTATCTCCTCCAGGCGACGCTGATCGCCGATGATGCGACGGAGGGGGCCGAGTTCGGCCGATCCGTCGCGATCCAGGGGACCACCGTCCTCGTCGGTGCCCGTTTCGCCGAGGTGGGCGACCTCGCGACGGCCGGGGCCGTCTACGTCTTCCGGCGAGCCGGCCGCGAGTGGGTCCAGGATCAGAAGATCACCTCTCCCGAGCCCGAGAACGAGGACAACTTCGGCCGTGCCCTCGCTGTCCAGGGGAATCTCCTGGTGGTCACCGCACGGAAGGAGAACCTCGGGGCCGATAACGTCGGGGCCGCGTACGTCTATCTGAACCGGGGCGGAACCTGGACCTACACAGCGAAGCTCACGGCCAGCGACGCCACGCCCGGCGCGTACTTCGGCCAGTCGGTCGCGGTGCAGGGCAACCTGATCGTCGTCGGCGCCCGGAACGCCGACCCCGGTACTGCCGGGGCAGTCTACGTCTTCGAGGGAGCACGGGGCAGCTGGACCGAGGTCCAGAAGATCACGCCACCCGACGGAAAGGCGGACGATAACTTCGGGTTCTCCGTCGCGATCGAGGGCACCACGATCGCCGTTGGTGCCCGGCGAGCGGACCTGCCCGGCGCGAACAACGCCGGAGCGGCTTACGTCTATACCCGCACGGGTGGCTCATTCGAGCTGGTCAGCAAGCTCGTCGCGAGCGACGCGGACGCCAACGTGCAGCTCGGCCAGTCGATCGCCATCGCGGGAGACACCATCGCCGTCGGTGCCAACCGGGCCGACGCGGGCGCGAACGACGACCAGGGGGCGATCTACCTCTACCGCAGCAAGGGTGGCACCTGGCCCGAGATTCGGACTCTCATCGCGTCCGACGGCGAGGCCGGCGACGAGTTCGGGTACTCCCTCGCCGCGTACGGGGGACGCCTGGTAACGGGAGCCCACAATGCCGGCGGAACCGGCGTGACGTACGTCCTCTCGTTCAGGCCGTCGTGAGGGAGCCGTTTCCTCACGTCCTTTTTCCGCACCATCCCCGGGTTCCAGCTGTCGTCGGGGCGCGGCATCCGGTCGTTGTGCTGGTTGTGTCGGCCAGGGTCGACGGGCTCGCCAGGTCCGTCCGCGTTGAGCAGGCAACGGCACGACGAGGCGGAGCGCGACGCGGGGGGCCCTGGAGAGGTCGCCCGGTACTGCAAGTTCCTCCACGCCCTGGTCGGAGGCTGTACCTTCGACCACCCACCCTCGGACCGTCCAGGGAGGGTGTGGATGGACGTGTCGCCGGGGGTTGTCGTGGGTGGGCGGAATCCTACCGGCCACCGGTGGCTCGAGACGAAGCTCGGCAGGGCGATCGCCGGCGGGCTCTTCGAATGCTGGCCGTATCGCCCCTCCGTGCTGCTCCAGGCGAAAGAATCCCTCGACCGGGATGAGAGGCGAGAGCCCTCTTCCCCCGTCCACTCCGTCGCCCCGGAGACCACGCCGGGAGTGACGGACCGGACCGTTACAACGAGGGAAGGGGCGCCAATAACAGCCGCCCGTGCGGTAAAATACTGAACCGAATACGCAACAACTGTTAACCAGTTGATATTACCCTGGTGACAAGGCATTTATACAATCATCCGCTCATTCTGTCCCGTTATGGTCTCGAGAAAACTCATCACGGCAGCAGGGCTCGCCCTTGTTGCAGCACTGCTCCTCTTTGGTGCAGGCTGCACGACGACCCCCCAGCCCAATGCAACGACGCCGACACCGGCGGCAACGGGAACCCCTGGAAGCGGTAACATTCTCCGGATTGCGACCACCACGAGCCTCGACGCCACCGGGTTGCTCGAGGCTGTCGAGGGTGTATACGAACCCGCAAACAACGTCGACCTCCAGTTCCTCGCCCAGGGCACCGGGCAGTCGCTCGACACCGCCCGGCGGTGCGATGCCGATCTGGTGCTGGTCCACGCCCCCGCCCTGGAGCAGACGTTCATCGACCAGGGCTACGGGATCAACGCCCGCTGCTTCGCCTACAACTACTTCATCATCGTCGGGCCCGAGAACGACCCCGCGGGGATCCGGGACATGGACCCGGTCGACGCGTTCAGGCAGATCTACGAGGCCGGAACGAACAACACGCCGGGCGTGACCTTCGTCTCGCGCGGCGATAACTCGGGCACACACTCCGCGGAGCGGACCCTCTGGCAGCGGGCCGGGTACAACTACACGACGCAGGTCCAGGGGCAGCCCTGGTACATCGAGATCGGCCAGGGCATGGGCGAGACGCTGACCCAGACCAGCGAGCGTCGCGGCTACACCCTCTCTGACGAAGGGACGTACCTCTCGTTCCAGTCGGACCTCGACCTCGACGTGATCGTGGGCCAAGGGCCGGCACTCCTGAACCGGTACAGCGCAATGGCCATGAACCCCGAGAAATGCCCGTCGGCGAAGGTCCAGGACGCCAACCGGTTCATCAACTGGCTGATATCCGACGAGGGACAGGCGTTCATCGGCGACTTCGGAGCCAGCGAGTTCGGCAAGCCGCTCTTCACGCCGCTCAACGGGACGGCCTGCGCAGACCCGCAGTTCAACTGCACCTGCTCCGTACCGATCGCGTGATCGATAACGGCGAGAGGGGGACAGGAGGCAGTCGGAGGGGACCGGATCGAGCGAGGTGGGAACGGTGAGGAGGAGATGAAGTAATGCTCCTGCAGTCGGGGATCACGGAGAACGAGATCATCCAGGGGTTCATCGAGGCGATCAACCTGATCGTCTCGCTCGACCCCACCGTGGTGGAGATCACGCTCCGCTCCCTCACCGTCTCCCTCTCCGCCACTTTCTTCGCGTCCCTGATGGCCCTCCCGCTCGGGGCGCTCATATACTTCAAGGAGTTCCGCGGCAAGCGCGGCGTGATCAACACCCTCCAGACGCTCTACGCGATGCCCACGGTGATCATCGGCCTCCTGGCCTTTCTCCTCCTCTCGCGGAACGGCCCGTTCGGATTTCTCGGGCTGCTCTTCACCCCCAGCGGCATGATCGTGGCGCAGACGATCCTGATCGTCCCGCTTATCACCGGGCTCACCGTCGCTGCCATGAGTAATATCGACCGTGAGATGCGGTACACGATCATCTCGATGGGAGCCAGCATGGTCCAGTCGATCTGGACGGTACTGCGGGAGGTCCGGTTCGCGATCTTCACCGCTGTCCTGATCGGGTTCGGACGTGCGATCGCGGAGGTGGGGACCGTACTGCTGGTCGGCGGCAACATCCGGGGGTACACACGCGTGCTGACGACGGCGATCTCGCTCAACACCTCCATGGGGAACTTCACGCTCTCGATCGCGCTCGGTATCATCCTTCTCGGGGTGGCACTGCTCGTGAACGTCGCCCTGAACCTGGTGCAGCAACGATGACGGACCTGATCACGGCCCGCGGCGTCTCCAAGGCCTACGGCGATCTGCAGGTGCTGGAGGGGATCGACCTCGACGTGCACGAGGGGGAGATCCTGGGAATCATCGGGCCCAGCGGGTCCGGGAAGAGTACGCTCCTGCGACTCCTCGACCTGGTCGAGTCGCCGACATCGGGAGAGATCACCGTCCTGGGCGTGAACACGCAAAGCGAGAGCCGTTCCCTGGAGCTGCGGCGCCGGATGGGGATGCTCTTCCAGAAGCCGATCGTCTTCAACACGAGCGTCTACCAGAACGTCGCCCTGGGACTGCAGTACCGCAGGCTGGACCGCCGGGAGACCGATCGGCGAGTGCGCGACGCCCTCGAGGCCGTCGGGCTCTCGCAGTACATCAAGAGCCAGGCCCGCGACCTCTCCGGGGGCGAGCAGCAGCGGGTGGCGCTCTCGCGCGTCCTGGTCACCCAGCCGGAGGTCCTCTTCCTGGACGAGCCCACGGCCAACCTCGACCCGACCTCGACGGCCACGATCGAGCGGATTGTCCGGGCCATGAACCAGGAGCACGGGATGACGGTCGTGATGAACACCCATGACCTGCTCCAGGGGCAGCGCCTCTCGAACCGGATCGCCGTGATGATCGAGGGACGGATCGCGCAGGTCGGCGCGCCGAGAGAGGTCTTCCAATCCCCGAGGTCGCGGGCCATCGCCTCGTTCGTGGGGATCGAGAATATTCTGCGCGGACGGATCCTCTCGAAGGGCGACGACCTGACCGAGGTGGAGGTGAACGGGCAGACGATCCTGTCCAAGAGGGTCGTCACCGACGGGACGGACGATGTGGACGTCCTCATTCGGGGAGAGGACATCGACCTCCTGCGGGAGGAGCCGCCGGACCATCCGCGAAACGTCTTCCCCGGCATGATCACGAGCATCGAGTCGAACGGCCCCCATGTCGGCATGAAGGTCGATTGCGGCGGGTTCTCGCTCATGGTCCGGATGACCGCGCGGCTCGCGGCGGAGCGGGAGTTCGACACGGACATGCCGGCCTATGTCGCGTTTCGGCCGAGGGTCGTCCATGTCCTGCCGGCCGAGATGCTCCAGGAGTGAGCCGCCGGGGCGCGGGCCGGTTTTTAGTCCCAGTGGATCTCGACGCCTGCGGGGTCCGGCTCCATCCGGCCCGCGCAGCGCGGGCAGGCATGGTCGCGCCACGGTCGGACCATGCCGTCGCAGGTAGGACAGCGGAGGAAGCAGAAGGACGCGCTGGTCCCCGGGTCCCAGGGAGTCTCCGAGCTGACCACGTCCACGACCTCCCGGCATCGCGAGCAGACCACGGTGCGGGTCGCCACGAAGAACCCGCAGTCGTCCCCGCCCGAGACGATGGCCCGGTAGTCGCACCTCTGGCAGGCGAACTCGCGGCGCGTGCCCATCACGTCCTCCCGACCGGCGTGGGTTCAGTAGACAGGGTGGATCCCCTCCGAGACGGCCTGGTCGCGGGCGCTCCACCAGATGTGGGCCTGCCAGGCAGGATGGTCGAGGACCCAGACCCCGTCGCGCTCCTGCCGGAAGAGGCGGCGGACTCCTTCCCGGATCACATCGTCGTGGGTGCCGTCCCGACGGTTCATGCGGTGGGCGAACTCGTCCACGGTCTCCTCGAGCGTGCCGTACCGGTGCACGCTCCCCGTGAACTCGGGCTCGAAGGCGGGATACAGTCCCATCTGGAGCAGCACGTTGAAGAGGCAGCCGGCCATCGGCTCGAAGTGGTACTCCGCGCCGTGAACCCCGGGCCAGAGTTCCTGGAGGACGCGCCCCCACGGCGGCGGCGTCAGGAACCACCAGAGGTGGACCTCGCCCGAGCACGCCGCGTGCATCTTCTCGAGCGCGGCCCGGATGTCGACCATCGAGAGCGAGAACGAGGCGACGACCAGCTCGAACGGCCCCCCGAGATCGGACGGTTCCACGTCCTCCCAGGCCGACGGGACCACCTCGAGCGCGACCCCCGCATCGTCTGCGTTCCTGGCGAGCACCTCGCGCATCGGGGCGGCGGGCTCGACAGCGACCACGCTGGACCCGTCGGCCGCGAGCGGGATGGCCAGGTGTCCCGGGCCCGGGCCGATGTCGAGGACCGATGCCCGCGGGCGGGGCCGAAGGAGGGCGAGCTGGCGGTCGAACCGGGGGCTGGGGGTCGCAGGCCGCGAGAAGAACCGCGCGACGTTCGCGGGCTGCTGAAAGAAGCCCGGTCCCTCCCGGAACCCCGGGATCGCGACATGCCGCTTCTTTCTCGCCATCCAGGTGGCGTTCCAATCGACTGCGTCGCCGTAGGGATCGGGGGACGGCGGACCCGGTACCGTGCTCTCCGTCATGGTCCCTCCTCCCGCCGCCCGGCGAAGCGGCGGTCCGCACGGGCATCGCGGACATCCCGCCCGCAGTCGTCGAACCACCCGCACCGCTCGTCGGGGTAGGCGTCGAACGACGATACGTAGGGCTTGATGTCGAGCACGGGCGTCCCGTCCAGGACGTCGACGTCCTCGACCTCGAGGCGGCACCCCTCGATCGCGACGAGCCGGACCACCGAGAGCCCGATCGGGTTCGGCCGCCGCGGCGCCCGCGTGGCGAAGACACCCCTCTCGCAGTCGTCCAGGAACGGCACGACCCGGAGGGAGTACCCCCGGGAGCGATGAAAGCGGTAGAGCAGGATGATCCGGCTAAACCCCTCCAGGTCGGCCAGCCCCCCGCAGAACTCCGGGAGCACCTCGAGGGTGCCGCGCACGCCTTTCGCTCCCGCCGGCTGGATCGGCATCCCCGTCGGGTCGGCAAACGGCGTCCGGAGATACCCGATCGGCCGGACGAGGAGTTCCTCCCCGCCCAGGTCGTCATTCATGCGCTCTCTCCCATCACGGGTACGGTGTACTTCACTTAATGGTTAAACAAGTTCCGAAAATCGGGGGCGTCTCGGTCTCCAGCGCGCGAGCGCGAGAAGGACGGCCCATCCCACCACGAATCCGACAGTCAGGGAGGTGAAGAGCGATACGACGGCGACCACCAGGGTCGGGACCGGTGCGTCCGTCCGGAGGCCCGCGCGGGCGAGCTCGAGCGCGACCACCAGGAGAAGGGCCGCCAGCAGGCCCGCCGGAAAGAGCGCGACAACAGCCGGACTCCCCGCGAAGACCGCGATCAGGACCAGCACGAGCCCGGCGATCGCGTTCGACCAGCCGGTCCGCCCGCCGAAGCGGTACTGGGCCGCGAGGCCCCCCGCGCCGTGGCACATGGGGATGCCGCCGAGCGGCACCGCGACCAGGTTCATGGCCCCGATCATCCGCGAGAGGAGGCCCGCGGTCGGCGGACGCGGCAGGAGGTCGCGGGCCAGGAGCTCGGTCGCCGCGATCGAGTTCGTGAGCGTCAGCACGGCCTGTGGGAGGACGAGGACGATCAGCGCCGGGAGCCAGTCCCCGGCAGCGGGGAGGGCGAGGTACGGCACGGGGGCGGCGGGCACCGGGAGCCCGCCCGCCAAGACTCCCAGCGCCACCCCGAGCACCAGGATGGCGACGGCCGAGAGGTCGGGTACGGCCCATCGCCGCCGGACGAGGATGAACGCGCCGACCACGGCGATGCCGGTGACGGCGAGGACCGGGTCGCCGATCCCATAGACGAGGGCCGAGCGTGCGAGGAGGAGGGCCAGGCCGAGCTGGACACCGCGGGTGATCGGGACCGGGATGACGGCGACGAGCCGGTCGATCCACCCGGCGAGCCCGAGTCCCAGGAAGAGCGCGCCGAGAAGGAGCCCGGACGCGACGATCTCGCCCGCCGTCGCCTGCCCGGCGATCGCGACCACGGCAACGGTCTTCATGGGCTCGATCGGGATCGGCTGGCGGTAGACGAGGCCCGCGACGACATACCAGAGCCCGAAGAAGAGGAGCGCGGGCCCCGGGGCGATCCCGGTGGCGAGCACCACGCCGAAGAGAAGCGGGAGAACCGTCCCGAAGTTGCCGACCGCGCCGGCAGCCTCGTTGGCGAGCTCCGGCCGGGCCGTGCGGTCAGCGAAGGGGGTGGTGATCGTCATCCGGCAACCCACGGTTCTTCAGAACTGCTGGCACGGGCGTGACGATGAGCGTGCCGGTCCGTACCAGGTCACTCGGTCCGCCTGACGAACAGCGTGTACGGGTCACTGCCCGGGAGCGCCTGCGTCTCCGAGCAGCACTCTGTCCTGGTCCGGACGAGGGCGGCGGCACAGAAGATTAGGGGCCGGCACCTTCCGGGTTCTTCGAGCCGCGCTCCTCCTCGGGCATCGGCTCGAGGAAGACCAGCTCGGCGCCGGTGTCCTTCGCCATCTGTTCGAGCTCGGTCTTGCGGAAGTGGTGCCCGTAGACCTTCATGTCCCCGCCCTGGACGGCCAGGACGATGAACCGGGGCTGGCGGACGCCCTCCCCGATCTTGACTCTCTCGCGGACGTAGATCTTCACGGTCGTCACCCCACCCGGTCCGGGTGGCCGGCCCCACTCTATATCTCCAAGTAAAAATACTTGCGGGTATGAAAAGGCCGCCAGGACGGATCGATATGGAATCGGCGCTTCGGGGAGAGAGCCTCGTCAGGAAGGGGCTGATGGCCCGCACCGGCGGCGTTGACCGCATCCGCGTCACCCCGGAGCTGAACGTGATCAAGCTCGAGGGCCACGGCGCGATCGACTACGGCCGCTCCGTGATGCACCCCCTCTGCCGGGAGATCGGCGAGCTCTTCGGGACCGAGGAAGTCCTGGTCGTCACGGGCGGCGGCGCCCGGGTCCGGCACATCATGGACGTGGGACTCGACCTGGGCATGCCGACCGGGGTCCTCGCCGAGCTCTCGGCCAAGATCTCGGAGCAGAACGCGACCATGGTCGCGCTCCTCCTCGCGCCCTGGGGCGGCACGCGGATCCACCAGGAGGACCTGCTCGAGCTCCCGACGCTGCTGCGGCTCAGGCAGCTCCCCGTCATCCACGGCACGCCCCCGTACGGGCTCTACGAACACCCGGCCCGTACGGGCGGGATCCCGCCGCACCGGACGGATACGGGCGCGTTCCTGACCGCCGAGGTGATGGGGGCAAAGAACTGCATCCTCGGCAAGAACGTGGACGGGCTCTGCACCGCCGACCCGAAGACCGACCCCGACGCCGAGCTGATCCGCGAGATCACGGCCGACGAGGCGATCGCGATGGACCTCGAGGACCTCGTCCTGGAGCCGATGGTCCTGGAACTGATGCGGGAGGCGGTCCACGTCCGCGAGGTCCGGATCGTGAACTGCACCGTCCCCGGCAACGTCACGGCGGCCGTCCGCGGCGACCGCGTCGGGACCGTCATCCGCGCCTGAGGCGCTTTCACTTTAATACCTCTCTTTTTCCGCGGTGCCCGTCTCTCCGGAGCGCGGCGACATCCCTCGCGAATGATCCGGCCGGCGTGCGCAGGATTGCCGCCGCCTGGGGAGGAAGTCGATCCCTCCCCGTCCAAGGTCCCCGTCCAGTCGGCTCGGCTGGTGAACTGCACCGGCTTCGGTTGCCGCAGGGCCGGAATCTCCGGCAAGAACCTGGAGCCTGGCGGGCTGTCCTCGAGCGCTGCCGGGACGCGGGGTCGGCGGATGGGCGGAACGAGTGCGGCGGATACCGGGCGAAGGTCGAGGGCTTCGTCTCCAGTGGGGGCAGACCGGCGCGGTACGCGGTGAGGAACGAGTGGATCCGGATCGTCACGGATGGACCGATGAAGGTCGTGGAGGTCCACCCGCTGCTCGTGAACAGCGTGGAGATGGCCGGCGATGCAGGGTCCGGAGCGGCGCACGCGAACCAGTGGCTTCAAGTGAGCGCGTGCGCAGTCCCGGGCATGGAAAGGCCGGTGAAGGTTCTCGTGGTGATGGGCAGCTCGAGGAAGGGGAACACGTACGGTGCTGCCGAACGGCTCCGGGCGCTCATGGAGGCTCGCGGCCCCGTGGTGTTCGAGTACCTCTGGCTCGGGGGCGCCGCTCTCGAGCAGTGCCGGGGCTGCGCCGTCTGCGTCGGGAGGGGAGAGGAGTACTGCCCGAACAATGACGACGTGCCGGCCATCCTGCAGGCAATGCACGAGGCGGACGGCATCGTCCTGGCGTCGCCGGTCTACAGCTGGCAGGTCCCGGGCCTTCTCAAGGTCCTGATCGACCGGCTCAGCTACACCATGCATCGCCCGCGCCTGTACGGGAAGAAGGTTCTGGTCCTCGCCACCGCGATGCTCGGCACGAGCGACGTCGAGAGGTACCTCACCCGGGTGGCACAGTTCTGGGGGGCTGAGGTCGTGGCCCGGGCCGGGCTGATCACTCCGCCGACGCTCTCGGCGCGGCAGCGGGAGAAGAACGAGCGAATTCTCGCGACAGCGGCAGCGTCCTTCTCCCGGGCCCTTCAGCCGGGCCGGCGCACGAGCCCGTCACTCAGGTCGGTCCTCTACTTCCGCGGGGGGCGCGCGCTCGTCGACGAACAGCAGGACGAGACGCCGGTCGACTACAACTACTGGAAGGAGCACGGCTGGCTCGACCCCGGAGCGAGGTATTACACCGATACGCCGGTCAACCCCGTATTCACCGCGATCGGCAAGGTCGTGGAGTTCGTGATGCGGCGCGCGATCAGGATGGGCTGGATGTAGGATAGGCGTCTCCTCCGTACCGCTCCGCGACCGACAGGAACGGCGACGGGGTGTACGACGATGTCAACGGCAACGGCCGCGCGGACGTGGCGGACGTCGTCCGGTACGTCAACCAGATGACCTGGATCGTCGCGAACGAGCAGGTCTCCGCGTTCGACGACCACGAGCGCTCCGGGCTCCCAGTCGACTGACAGCCGGCGCGGTAGCTGTCATGGTGAGAAGAGATAAGTGCCTGTGTCAGCGAACACTCGGTCACCATGGTAGACCGTCGGATTGCATACTTTGCGATTGCGGTCGTCGTGGTCCTGCTCGTCGTCGTCCCGGCGGCGAGCGCCCGCGGACAGGTTGCCGCGACGGTCCGGGATGCCGGGGCCCCGCCCGCGGAGGAGCGCGGCGCGAGCGGGACACCAGCGACAGGACCAGGCGTCCAAGCTCCGCCCGCGCTGGCCAGCGGATCGCCGGACACCGGGAGAGACGCGGCGGTAAGGTCGTCCCCGGCGAAATCCATGGCAGTGGCAACGACCGCGATCGCGGTCACCACGGTCGGAGCAGCATCCGCCGGTGACCGGCGGCTGAGCGGTGGCAGCGAGGGGAGGGGGGACCAGGAGGCAGGCAACACGGGTCCCGCTCCCCGCCCGATGCCAACGCCTTCCGCCTCCCGGGCTGCGATTGGCCCGGGGGAGGGAGGCGACGGCTGCGGGAGGGGGGCTGGCGAGGACGCCCCGGCACCTGGCCGGTCTCCGACCCCGGTGGTCACTGCGGCGACGGCGGGTCCGATCCATGCGAAGACCGGCACTGCCGGCATCGGGCAGGGCTCGCGGGACGACGTCCCCCCGACGACGGCGCCCGCGAAGCCGGGCGCCATCCGCCCCGGCAGGAACGGCCTGTCCGATGGGGGCTCGCCGCAGGAGGGAACGACGGCGGTACCAGGCACACAGAATGCCGGGACGTCGGGCACATTGCCAGGCGACGGGAGCGGTGACGAACCCGTGCACCCCCGTTCCGGGGAAGCCCGGGGGGTGAACCCCGACCCGGCCTCTTCGGGGAGTGTCACTGGGCGCGGCCTCGATGCGGGGCCGCCGGCCACCCCGGCCAGCACGATCACCGTCAGCCCTGCGGCGGGAGGTGCCGGCCAGGGGCGCACTGCCGTGGCGCACGCCGCCGGGACTGGCACTCCAGGGCAACCATACCGGGTGGAGTCCCCGGTCTCACGCGGCGCCGGTAGCCCGGCCTACCCCAGCGAGGGCGTCCCGACCGTCAAGCCATCACCGGGTGGGCGCTTTGCGTCCAGCATCGTCGCGTCGCCGGGCGCGGACCGGGGCGGCCATGCGGGCGGCGCCGGCAACGGGAGGGCACGGGGCCATCCCCGCCCGCAGAACGCGGGGCAGGAGCGGGGACCGCCGGAGCCTCCCGCCGTGCCGACGGCGCGAACAGGGCTCGAACCTGCTGACCAGGGGTCCGTCGATGGTGGAAGTGGACGCGGGCGACGGAATCATCCGGCGGTGCCCGTGTCGATGGAAACAGGTGACGGCGCCCCCGACCCGCTCCTGTTCCTGCGCTTCCTGCTCTTCCTCGGTTACCGCAGGCTCAGGCCCGCCAACCTCCTCGATCATCCCGTCCGCCGGGAACTCGCCGGGGCCATCGCTGCCGATCCCGGGCTCGACCTCGCCGGCTGCGTCGCGGTCACCGGGGCCCACCGCGAGACCCTGCGATACCACCTCTCCCTGCTCGTCTGCGGCGGCAAGATCCTGGAGGAGACGCGGAACGGGTCGGTCCGGTACTTCCCGCGCGACCCGTCCCTGACGCCGGTGAACCGTGCGGTGATCCACCTCGAGCGGAACCCCAGCCTGGCCCCGGCGCTCCATCATATCCGCGACCGCCCCGGGATCCCGCGGCGGGAGCTGGCGGCGCTCCTCGGCGTGGCCGGGCCGTCGGTCACGCGGCAGGTGCAGCGGCTCGTCGACGAGGGCCTTGTCGAGAACCGTGGCTACGGTCCGTCGCAGGGATACTGGCTGACCCCCGAGTGCGCCGGGGTCTTCACGGCGATAACAGTGGCGCAGACGGAGAGAGGACGCGGCGCACAGGTCTCCGAGGCGGAGACGGCGTGAGGCGTCACCGGCGCCACGAACCGGTCGAAAGAAGAGTGATGCAGGGATCGGAGTTCAGCTCCCCGTGCCGCGCTGATGCCGCCCCTGCAGAGCGTACCGCTTTCCATTGTCGGTCGAGGCCGACCGGTTCGCGCGGGCCCGGTCCTGATCGCTGCTGCAGACATGGTTCATCTGGCAGGTGCGGTCGCGGAGCTGTGTCCGGTCCTGGTCGCAGGCCCGGTTCGTGAGGCAGGCATCGTCGCAGACGCCGTCGCCGGCGTTCACGGACTGGTTCGCCCGGAGGGCGGTCTCGTTTCCGGCCCCGTCGGGCGGGCCCTGCTGCTGTCCCAGCGGGGATGTCTTCGGGCCGAAGCCGTGCGAGAAGCCGGCGGCGAGGGCCGCGCCCGGGACGAGTGCGATCGCGACCAGTGCGATGGCCGCGAGGAATGCGTATCTTCGTTGCATGCTTGGTCTGTCCCGTCACCGGACGAGAGGTGGATCCGTCCGGGGACAGGAGGAGAATCGGCATGAGTACAGAAACGATCTCTGACATCCGGAGCTACCGGACAGCATGGCAGACCGTGATAGTCCCCGGTTCGGTGAGTGTTCGGGGGCAGGGACTTGGGGGGGCACCTGGCCCGCGTCGACCAGAGCCCCCCCTCGGGGAAGTCATGGGTTCGGATCTATTGCCATTGTATAAAGGGGGACATGTCAATACCCAGTCAGAGGACCATCCAATGAAGAGATTTGTCCTGCTTGCCGTTGTCGCGCTGCTCCTGGTAACCGGGTGCTCCGGCATCGCAACCGCCGATGAGAACTACCACGGGGAAGACGGAGAACAGCCCGCGCCGGGAGCCGACGACAGCGCCGGCCCGGGAGCGCCGAACAGTGACACGGCCCGGGATGCGGGAGACCGGACAAGGCACAAGGACCGGTGATCGCTTCTCACCTCATCTCAATCTCCGTTCAGGCGGGTTCCTTCCCATTCTCGGGGGGAGGCTGACCGCGAGGCGCTTCTCTGTCCGTACCGGCTCCCCCGATCGGAGAACGGCGGCACGAACCATCGGTCGGACGGCTGCAGCGCATTTCTAAATTTCTGGCCGCAGGGACCCGTTTTTCCACTCCTCCTATCGTTTCTTCGACGGAGCAGAATACTCGCCAGTCACACCTGTCGAGATCAATAGACATATAAATTTACGCTCATATGTGTAGTAATTAGAGGAGACCACCATGAAGATCTGTATCACCGCGAAGGGCGCAACCCTCGAATCACCTGTCGACGAGCGGTTCGGGCGGGCACAGTATTTCATCATCATCGAGAGCGACTCCGGGGCATTCGAAGCCTTTCAGAATCCGTACGTCGACGGGTCAGGCGGCGTGGGCCCGAAGGCCGCCCAGGTTCTCGTCTCGCACGATGCAAAGGCGCTGGTCAGCGGTGCCGTAGGCGGAAACGCACGCGAGGTGCTCTCTGCAGCCGGCATCGCGATGTACACGTATCGCGACGGCGGATCGGTCAGGGACGCGTTCGACAAGTTCAAAGCCGGCGCCCTCGAACACTCGGGATAGGTCCATGAAGAACCGCAGGCGGATCGCTACGGCGACGTCCGGACGACGGGGCATGCGATGAGACTCGCAGTGGCGAGCGGGAAGGGTGGCACCGGCAAGAGCATGGTCGCTGCCAACCTCGCCTACACGCTCTCCCGCTCCCGCGAGGTCACGCTCGTCGACTGCGATGTCGAGGAGCCCAACCTCCACCTCTTCTATCCGGCCCCTGCCATGACCACGGACGTGACCGTGCCGGTCCCGGTCGTGGACGAGGCCGTCTGCGACCGCTGCGGGCAGTGCGCCGAGGTCTGCCAGTTCGGGGCCCTGACGGTCCTGCCCGAACGTGTCCTGTTCTTTCCCGAGCTCTGCCATTCGTGCGGCGGGTGCCGGCTCATCTGCCCGGGGGGGGCCGTCCGCGAGGAGCCGAAACGGGTCGGGACCGTATCGGTCTCGACGCCGCTGCCGAACCTGACGCTGGTCTCCGGAATGCTCGACGCTGGGGACATCCACGCCGTCCCGGTTATTCGGGCGGCGAAGAAGTGCGCCGCCGACAGCCCCCTGGTGATCTGCGACTCCGCGCCGGGCACGTCGTGCCCGGTCATCGAAACGCTGGACGGGTGCGATGCATGTATCCTGGTCACCGAGTCGACCCCGTTCGGGCTGCACGACCTCCGGCTCGCGGTAGAGGTAGCGACCGGGATGGGCGTTCCGTCGGGAGTCGTCATCAACCGGAGCGACGGCGAGGATCGGGATACCCTCGAGTTCTGCGCCGACAAGGGCCTCGAGGTGCTGATGACCATCCCCTTCGATCGTGAGATAGCGGCCATCCAGAGCAGGGGCGATCTCCTGAGCCGGGTACGGCCGGAGTGGCAGGCGGCGTTCTCGGACCTTTTCGAGCGGTGCGGCAGGCTGGCGGAGGGACAACCATGATCCGACTCGCGGTGGTCAGCGGAAAAGGAGGGACGGGCAAGACGATGATCACGGGGGCACTGGCGTACCTGCTCCCCGGGCGTCTCATCATCGCGGACTGCGACGTGGACGCGGCGAACCTCGAGCTCATCCTCGACCCGACGCTGATCTGGAGAGAACCGTTCATGGGCATGAAGGCCGCGGTCATCGACCCGGCCCTCTGTCTCCAGTGCGGCGGATGCGAAGCGGCCTGCCGGTTCGGCGCGGTCGAGGGCGACGAAGATGGGTACCGGGTGCACCCCCTGCGGTGCGAGGGCTGCGCCGTCTGTGTCCAGGTCTGCCCCGCCGGGGCGATCAGCATGCAGCCCCGGCAGACGGGCGAGATCATGTACTCGGACACGGAGCGCGGCCACCTGGTGCACGCACGGCTCGTGCCGGGCGCGGGCAACTCCGGTCTGCTCGTCCACGAGGTGAAGCGGACCGCGGAGCGGTGCGATGGCGAGAGTGACCTCTTCCTGATCGACGGGCCGCCCGGGACGGGGTGCCCGCTCGCCTCGACCATCAGCGGTGTCGACGCGGTGCTCATCGTCACGGAGCCGAGCGTTTCGGGCCTCCACGACCTCGAGCGGGTGGTGAAGGTCTGCCGGCAGTTCGGGCCCCGGATCTTCGTCGCGGTCAACCGGTTCGACCTGGAACCGTCCCTCGCGGAATCGATCCGGCAGTGGTGCGACCGGGAGGGGATCGCCGTCGTCGGGACGATCCCGTTCGACCAAGCGGTCATCGCATCGGTCCGGCAGGGCGTCCCTGTCACCAGGGCGGGCCCGTCGCCCGCGGTCCAGGCCATCGAGGAGATGGCGTCCCGGCTCGAGGAGGAACTGGCTGGCTGCGGCAACCGGGGATGAGAGAGAGGACGGGGGCGGGCCCGGCGAACCGGGAGATCAGGCCATGGCCATGTGCGACGACAGGGAGATCGTGCTTGCCGCTCCGCACGAGGGGCCCGGAGCGGGTGATCGCGGTGACGCCCCGATGACCCGCAGGCATGTCTTCGGACCGGTGCTCTCGCGGCGGCTCGGGCTCTCGCTGGGCATCGACCTGATCCCGTTCAAGACCTGCCCGTACAGCTGTATCTACTGCGAATGCGGACCGACGACGGATCTGAGCGTTGAGCGGCGGGACTTCTTCCCGGTGCGGGAGGTGATCGACGAACTCCGGCCCGTGCTCGCCCCGCGCCCGCACCTCGACTCGATCACGCTGGCCGGTTCCGGAGAACCGACACTCTCTCTCGTTGGGACATGTGATAGGGCTCGTCAAAGACGAGTATCCGGAGTACAGCGTGAGCGTCCTCACGAACGGAAGTCTCCTTGCCGATCCGGCCGTGAGGACGGAGCTCGCCCGTGCAGATCGGGTGATCCCCACCCTCTCGACCGCCTCGCAGGCGACGTTCGAGCGGATTCACCGGCCCCACCCCTCGCTCAGGATCGATGGAATCATCGCGGGGATGGCGGAGTTGAGAAGAACGTACTCCGGGGCCCTCTGGCTCGAGGTGTTCGTCGTGCCCGGCCTGAACACCTCCGCCGAGGAGCTGGCGGCCCTCAGGAATGCGATCGATCGCATCGGCCCGGACCAGGTCCAGCTGAATACCCTCGACCGGCCGGCGCCGGAGGGCTGGGTGCGCGCCGCCTCCGTCGCCGAGCTCGAGCGGGTCGGGGTTCTGCTCGGCAGGCCGGGCACGAAGATCGTGGCGCGGGACGACCGGGCTCCGGGGGTGCCGGTGGCAGGCACCGAGGCGGTCGAACGAATCCGGGCGACACTCGGCCGCAGGCCTTCCACGGTCGACGACCTCGTGCGGACGACCGGGTTGAGCGGGGGCGAGGTAGTAAAGATCCTCGGGGTGCTCGAACGGGAGGGACTTGTCGAGCAGCACCGGGGGACGCGGGGTGTCTTTTATTCGTGTTGCCAGGTACACGAGATACCGGGGGAATATGCATGAAGGCGACCATACTCGTGGACAATACCGCCCTCTTCGACCGGCCGTTCATCGCCGAGCACGGTTTCGCCGTGTATATAGAGGCCGAGGGGAAGAAGGTGCTGTTCGATACGGGCTCCACCGACGCTCTCGTGAAGAACGCTGCAGGGTTGAAGATAGACCTCCTCGACCTCGACTGCATCGTCCTCTCTCACGGTCACAACGACCACACGGGGGGGCTCTATCACCTTCTGAGGCTCTACCTCGACGCAGCCATGGAAGGGAGGGACCACCGCCTCCCCCGGCTTGTTGCTCACCCGCACTGCTTCTACGCCCGCCCGAAGAAACCCTATCCCGACATCGGGCCGCTCCTCTCCGCCGACGAGGTGCAGCGATTCATCCCGCTCGAGTTGACCCGGGAGCCGGTACGACTCGCCCCGAACCTGTTCTTCCTCGGGGAGATCGAGCGAACATTCCCCTTCGAGATCTTCTCGCCGGGCCCGAGACGTATCGTCCTTCCGGACGGAACCGAGGAGGCGGACCACCTGGCCGACGATACCGCCCTCGCCTTCCGCGGACGCGACGGGCTCGTGGTCGTCACGGGCTGTGCCCATTCGGGGTGCTGTAACACGGTCCGGCATGCCCGGAAGGTCTGTGGAGAGACCAGGGTCGCGGATATCGTCGGCGGTCTCCACCTGCTGGGCCCGGGCCCTCAGCTCGATGAAACCTGCGACTATCTGCGGGAGCTCCGCCCGGCTGCGCTCCATGCCTGTCACTGCACCTCTCTCGCGGCGAAGGTAGCCCTGGCGGGGGCCGCTCCCCTCCTGAAGACCGGCGTGGGCCTACAGCTGGCCTACGCGGACCGCTGAACGGGACGAGAACGAGAGGAGAAGGCCGGTTCGCCGCTCCGCGCGAACGTCTCGACGACCTCCCGCACGAGCGACGCGGGGCGGTTCCCCGCGCCCCGCCGGGACGGAAGCTAGAGCTGATCCAGACGCTCCCTGATGAAGGATGCCACGTCGACGGCGTCTGTCTGCACCGTCTCCACTCTCGATTCCGCGAAGACATACCCCGGCCCCTTGCCGGAGATATTCTCCTGCGTCGCGACGACATCCGGTTTGAACTCAAGGAGAGATCGCGCCACCGCGAGGCCCTTTCCCTTTGCCATCCCCTGGTGAGGGGTTCGCGACGACTTCAGTCCGCTCCACCCTTTTTCCGGGGATGTCGATATCCACCAGGGAGAAGAAAGGGGCCTCGCCGAAATGGGCGCTCACCGTCCCCTCGTAATCGGCGAGCGGCACGGCGTACCGGACCCTCGTGGCGTGCGATGGCTCGTAGTGGATCACGGAGTGATCGACGTTGGGGACGGATCCCGAGATCTCGCTTTCGATCCGCTGGCTGATCCGGTGCGCCTGCTCGAGGTTCGAGGTGCGGAGCGTGATATCCGCCTCGATGAACACGTATCGCCCCGAGTTCCTTCCCATGAGGCTCTTGACTTCGACGACGGCGGAATCGCGGAGCACGATGGACCGTATGGTCTGGAGGGTCGCGGGATCGATGGAGGCATCGAGCAGTACCCGCATCCCGCTCACGAGGATCCCCCACCCGGCAGCGACGATGAAGAGCGCCACGATCACGGCAGCCACCCGGTCGACGGGTAGCTGCAGGTATTGCCCCAGGACACCGAGAAAGACGACCGTGGATGCGAGAACGTCGGCGGTGAAGTTCTTCCCGTCGGCGACGAGACTGGGGGAGTTATACCGCGTCCCCATGCGGACCTCGTACCTCCCGAAGAGGAAGGGGACCAGGATCAGGACCGCGGTGACGGCGACGACCCACCCGCTGATCGCCTGGATCTCCGAGGGCTCGAAGATCGCCTGATGCGCGATCTCGAACGCGGTCCCAAAGAGCAGGAAGGAGATGGCGACGGCGACGAGGTTCTCCACCTTGTAGAGCCCGTACGGGAACCTGCTGCTCTTTCTCGTCGAGATGTAGAGGCCGATGATCAGCGCAACGGATCCGATCACGTCGATGAACGAGTGCACGGCGTCCGCCCTGAGGGAGAGGCTCCCCGTCGAGGACGAGAGGAGGAGCTTGACCCCCACTAGCCCGCCGTTCACCAGCAGCGAGAGGAGGGCTACCCTGAGAAGGACACCGGTGTCCTTCTTCCCGTCCGTTGCCATGCGCTATTGGCCTCCTGTCGGCACGGTTCCGTCGCGATGCGAGTCTTCCTGCCCTCCGACGGGCGCGGGGCCGTTCCCGACGTTCCAGGCGGGGAAGAGGTCCCGTCCCGGATGGATCACTTCCCGGTGGCCGACATACGACCTGGTCCGTTCTTATGAATATATTCGTATCAGGGCACCGGAAACCCGGGCTGTCAAGGCCCGCCTCGGCGCAGGCGTCCCGCGCTGTGGCCGGTACCCCGCGAGATGTGAAGCGGGCTCCGTCGAGACGATGCGGGAACGGGAGCGGCTATGCTTCCCGTCGCCGTGACAGTGTCAGCTTCCGGACTCCCGTGATCTGCTGGAAGGTCGCTCCCTGCGCCACCTGATGCCGGATCGTTGTTTCGTCCACGATCCGCGAGCCCGCGACGATATCCACCCCGTGGTCGAACAGCACCGGCGAGAGCGGGGTGCTCGGCCCGAGAACCAGCACAAGAGCATCCGGGCGGCAGAGCTCGAGCAGCCCGTCGAGGGTATGGTTCACCAGGGCGCTGCCCGTCAGGGCGACGATATCGGCTCCTGGTATGATGTCCGGGGCGGAGGACGCGGGCTGGTCACCTGTGGATGGGTTCTGCTCGATCACCCAGAGATGTGATACTGCCTGTCGAACCCGGGGGATAAAGGGAAAGTGGCCAACCAGCGCGACCTTCTTTCCCGCCCCACGTCCCGACAGTATTTCCGAGGCATTGATCTCGACAACGTCGCGTTCGTCAATTTCCAGGAGCGAATTGATCGCCGCAACGCCGATTCCGGCCTCCAGCGGGTTTTTTGAAAGCGCGTACTCTGCGAGCTCTCGGGCGCTCTTCGTATGGAGCGAGCCTGCATCGCGCACACGGGTCTGGTGATCGTGAGGGGAAGGAGGACAGATGGTCGAGGCAAGACCGCAGTGCCGGCTGCACACCATGGTCCAATGCGCGCCCACCTGCACCGAGCGCACGGGGGCCTCGTCGTCGATGCCGGCCAGCAGGTCGTCCAGGATAGTCACGATCCGCTCGCCCTCCGGTATCGGTGGTGGAGTTCCCGGTGCTCTGCGTGGTCGACTGCGTTCGCCTCCATGGCGCCGGCCCGTTCAGGCCCGGGTGAGGGTGGGAGCCGCTCTACCCGGGTAAGGTTCAACCTGTTCATCAGATATCCTTCCCCCGAACACGGCAATCATGGTATCGTCCCGTCCGATGGCGGGCGGCGCTACCGCGGTGATGCGCTTGTCTCACCTCAGGGGCCGTGCTGGACGACGTCCTCGCGCGGTCTCCCGGTCCCCCTGGCGGTCGTGGTCCGGTTGCCGTATCCGGTACCTACTTGTTTTATGAATATATATTCATATACGAGGCAACCGAGATGCCAGGATTCGACAGGACCGGACCGGGCGGGTACGGACCCGCGACCGGTCGAGGCATGGGCCCCTGCGGGGGCGGCATGGCGTACGGCCGTGGAGGCCGGATGGGGCGCGGGCGCGGTTTCGGCAGGGGCTACTGCTGGAACGTCGCCCCGTCCGCGCCGCTGAGCGGCGAGGCGCAGAAGGAGCTCCTCGAGGCGGAACTCCGGCGGCTCGAGGCACAAAAGATAGAAGTCCAGCGCAGGCTCACCGATCTCTCGTAATGCCGCGCCGGAGACGGTGCAGGAGGGTGGGCTACCAGCCCGCCTTCACATCGTTCGTGCCGTCGGAAGGCCAGGCGTCGCCGCCAGGCGCCGTCGTCCTCTCCATCGACGAGTACGAAGCGCTCAGGCTCAAGGACCTGGAAGGGCTCGACCAGAGGGAATGCGCCACTCGGATGGAGATCTCGCAGCCGACCTTTCACCGCCTTGTGACCGCCGCGCGCCGAAAGGTCGCCGAGGCTTTGACCCACGGAATGGAGATCAGGATCGAGGGCGGACACTATCGCCTGTGAACCTAATACGCTGACCGCACTCTTCTCACGGTTCCCGAACGATAGGGAACGTGCCGTCCCCCGGCGGTGTCCTCTGGAAGTAACTGAGCCGTTACGTCCCGGTTGATCGCGTACGTGCTCCGTTCGGAGAACCATCGCCGCCTCGGGGAGCGGGGCGGCAACCCGCCCCTCAAATGCAGGGTACGACGACCCGGTACCCGCTGAACCGTTCGACCGATACGGGGACGTCATACACGGCCCCGATCGTCTCGGCCGTGACGACCTCCGGGCCGCCGGCCGCGTGGATGGCCCCGCCCTTCATCAGGATGAACCGGTCCGCGAACCGGAGCGCGAGGTTCAGGTCGTGCATGGTCGTCAGCGCGGCCACCCGGTGGTCCCGGACGACGTCTCGGACGAGCCCAAGTATCTCGAGCTGGTTCTTGAGGTCGAGGCTGCTCGTCGGCTCGTCGAGCAGGAGGATCCGGGGCTCCTGCACCAGGGCCCGCGCAATCGCCACCTTCTGCAGCTCGCCGCCGCTCATCTCGTCGACGTACCGCAGCGCGAGGTCGTCCAAGTCCAGGCGCCCGAGGATCGCCTCCGTGATCGCGATGTCGCGCGGCCCGACGTCGAACCCGATGTGTGGGCGCCTTCCGAGCAGGACCGCGTCGAAGGCGGTCATCCGCGGCGGCTGGCTCCGCTGGCTGACGTAGGCCATCTCGCGCGCGATCTCGAGCCGGCTCATGGCGAGGATGTCGCGGTCCTCGAGGAGGACGCTGCCCGCCCCGGGCCGGAGCAGGGCGTTGACGCACCGGAGCAGGGTCGTCTTGCCCACGCCGTTCGGACCGAGGATTGCGACGAAATCCTCCGGCGTCACCGTGAACGAGACGTCTTTGAGCACGGGCCGACCCGGGTACCCGAACTCGACCCCGTCGACGTTCAGGATCATCGCCGGTACCCCCGGACGATCAGGTACAGGAAGAGCGGGGCCCCGAAGAAGGCGGTCAGGATCCCCACGGGCAGCACCACCGGGGCGAGCACGACCCGCGCGAGCGTGTCCGAGACCAGCAGAACGATCGCGCCGACCAGGAACGAGCCGGGGAGGAGGAACCGCTGGTCGTCCCCGATCAGCCGGCGGACCATGTGCGGGGCGATCAGGCCGATAAATCCGATGATCCCCAGGAACGAGACCACCACCGCCGTGATCAGGGAGGAGAGGAGCATCCCCGTCACCCGGACACGCTCGGCGTGGACGCCCAGGCTCCGCGCGGTGTCGTCCCCCGCGTCGAGGGCGTTGTAGTTCCACCGGTTCAGCAGGAACCAGGTCGTGCAGGGTAGGACCACCGCGGCGAGCAGCAGGACGTCCTGCCAGCCCGCGCGGCCCACGTCGCCGAAGGTCCAGAAGACGATCGCCGCGACCTGGTCCGCGCTCGAGAAGTACTGGAGGAAGGTCGTGCCGGCCGTGAAGAGGGCGGCGAGCGCGACGCCCACCAGGATCATCACCTCGGGCTGCGACGACCGCGTCCGGGAGATCGCGAGCAGGGCGACCGTGGCGACCATGGACGCGGCGAAGGCGCAGATCGTCACGAGATACGGGTTCCGGACCACGACGGCATCCGCGATATGGGCCGAGACGGCCCCTGCGCCGAGGACGCTGATGGCGACTGCCGCGCCGAACCCCGCCGCGTGGGAGATGCCCAGGGTGTAGGGGGAGCTCAGGGGGTTGCGCAGCACCGACTGCATCACGCCGCCGGCCACGGCGAGCCCGGCCCCCGCGATGCAGGCGGCGACGACCCGGGGCAACCGGATGCTCCAGATGATGGTCGATGCGTCCCCAGGCTGGCCGAGCAGGGTCGCGACTACCTCCCGGACCGGGATGGTCACGCTCCCGACCGAGATCGAGACGCAGGCGGCGGCGCAGAGGACCACGAGGCATCCCACGAGGAAGAGTCGTTTCTCGCGCAGGTACGCCGCGTAGCGGGGAGCGAGCGGTCCGGCGTGGGCGTCGAGGTGCATCGGTGGCTCCGTCTCAGGGCCCCTTTCGCGCGACGGTCATCTCGGAGGTCCCGTCGACGGGCACGACCTCGAGCACCCTGAGCCCGTTCGCCTCGAGCGCCCGGTGGTACTCCTCGAGCGATACGCTGTGCGTGAAAGTGTACCGCGAGCGCTGCTTCTCCACACCATCGAAGGTCCAGAGGTTCCACTCGAGGTCGGCGAACGGGTCCGTCCGCTCGTCGTCGATCCCCTGCTTGTTCAGGAAGAGGCCGCCGGGCCTGAGCGCGGCGGCGATCCTGGGGATCAGCCGGGGGTCTTTCCCTCCGGGGTTCGACGAGGAGAAGACGATGTCGAACGGTCCGGGCAGCGGGTCCGTGTTGAAGTCCCCCGCGACGACCGAGACCCGGTCGGCTTCGTACCGGTCGATGAAGTCCCGCGTCGCGCCGACGACGGCCGGCAGGTCGAAGACCGTGGCCCGGAGGCGGGGGTTGCGCTGGCAGAGCGCGATGGCGTAGAGCCCGTGGCCGCCGCCGAGGTCGAGCAGGGTCCGGGCCTCGCAGAACCCGGGGAGATTAGCGACGAGCCCGGTCACATGCTGAACCAGGCCGCACCGGGCGTGCTCGGCCATGGACGGGATCACGGTGTCGCGAAAGAACCGCTCCCGCTCGAGAACCTCGGGCCCCTCGCGGAGGAGGCGCGGCAGGTCGCGCCAGCGCTCGACGTGCCGGCGCTGGAATGCGAGCATGGACCGGATACCGTACGGACCCTCCGAGGCGAGGAACGCGTCCGCCTCGGGCCCGTTCCTGAAGGCCGCTCCCTCGCGCACGAGCAGACCACGGTCCGCGAGCGCCTCGCAGAGGAGCACGGTCAGGTGCGGGCGCGTGCCGAGCGCCGCGGCGAGGGCGCCGGGCGTCATCGGCTCGCGGAGGCGGTCGAAGAGCCCGAGCTCGAGCGCGCCCGCCACCGCGTAGTAGAGACGGGCTGCGGCGACGGCCTCCTCGAGGCAGGGAACGGGAAGGTCCGCCGGCACCGGGAATGGCGGCGGCTCGACCAGGTCGCAGGCGCGGGCCGCGCCGCTCATGCCCCGCGGACCTCCGCGAAGGGTCCAAAGCCGCCGAAGATCCGCTGCATGCCTTCGTAGGCAGGCCCGCCGTCCAGGAGACGGTAGATCTCGTCGGCCTTCTCCACGGGGTCGACGTCCGTGAACCGCTCGGGGTACAGGGTCTTTCCGATGAAGTAGGCGTCGGCGAGAACGGTGTCGTAGTTGTTCGCGTACCAGTTGTAGGGCATCACGCCGTAGACGCGGCCATTCTCGATAGCATCCAGGGACTGGAAGACCGGGTCGCGGAGATCGTCGGCCACGAGCGCCGCGCTCGCCTCGTCGACGAAGATCACGTCGGGGTTCCATTCGATCAGCTTCTCCCGGTCGATCATCACCTGGCCGCCGGGGCCCGTCTCCGCCGCGACATTGTCGGCGCCGAGCAGCATGAACGGGGCGTACGCGGGGTCCGTCGAGAGGAACCCGTGGGCGCCGTTGAACGCCACGCCGCCGATGTAGACCCGCGGGCGGTCAGCCGCAGGGATGTCCGCGGTCCGGTTCCGGAGGTCGGCGGTGGTCGCGTTGATGTAGGTCAGCACCTCCTCGGCGCGCTCCTCGCGCCCGAGGGCCGTGCCCATCGTCCGGAGTGACCTCTCGAACGCGCCCCGGTTCGCGCCCAGGTCACCGGTGACGAGCGCGATTACGGGCACGCCGGACTTCTCCTGGAGGGTCTGGGCGTCCTTAGCCGTAGTGAAGGTGACAAAGACGGCATCGGGCCGCTGGGCCATGATCGCCTCGGGGTCGCCGCTGATCCGGCCAGCCGAGGGAAGGTCCGCGAGTCCGGGGTTGGCAAGCAGGTACGGCCGGTCCTCGCCCGACGGCATCCCGGCGGCGCCAGCGGTCATGGGCTTCCGGTCGCGTTCATCGACCGCGACGACCTTCTCCGAGGCGTTCAGGTAGACAAGCAGCCGCAGCGAGCCCGCGCCGACGCCGATCACCCGCTCCGGCGTCCCGTCGAGCGTGACGGTCCTGTTCATCGTGTCGGTAAGAGTGATGGTCCCGTTATCCGGCGATGTGGGAGACGGCGTGCCGGTACAGCCGGCCGCGAGGACCGCGGCGACGGCCAGTATACCCACGAGGAGGAATTGACGTGACAGAATCATACGATCATCAGGTTTCGTAAGACGATATTCTATTTATTGGTTGGTTTTGCTGTTTTTATCAAACGAAAGGAGATTTTCGTAAAAAATGGATGACAGGGGAGCGCGTACGGGAGGACTCCGTCGTGCCCCGGGAGGTTCCATCGGAGGGTTCTGCGCGGGGTCCCGTTCGTGGTCTCGCACCGAGGAGGTGGGAGGATGGAGGGTGCCTCTCACCCTCGTGCAGCTTCCATCTTCGAGCAGGAGGGCACGAGCCTTTTTACCATTGCCATCGATCCATGTGTAATGGCGGCGGTGATAGAGGCTCGTGGCCTCACCAAGCGCTACGGCGAGACCGTGGCCGTGAACGACCTCTCGATCGAGGTCCCGGCGGGAGCGCTCTATGGGCTCCTGGGCCCGAACGGTTCGGGCAAGTCGACCACGATCCGGATGCTCACGGGCCAGATTCGGCCGACGGCCGGGACCGCGACTGTACTCGGCGTTGATGTCGTGGCCGACCCGGTCGGCGTCCGCTCGCGCGTTGGGATCATCCCCGAGCAGGAGACACCGCCATCGTTCCTGACGGCCGCCGAGTACCTGCGGTTCGTCGGCTCGATCCGGGGCCTCGATGGGACGGACGACAACGCCGACTGGTGGTTCGAGTTCCTGGACTTCGGCGACAAGCGCGACGTCCTCTGCAAGGACCTCTCGCGCGGGACGCGGCAGAAGCTGATGTTCGCCCAGGCCTTCCTCCACCGCCCCGCGCTCGCCCTGATCGACGAGCCGCTCGTCAACTTCGACCCGATCGTCCAGCACCAGGTCAAGGAGTTCCTGGTCGACTACGTCCGGCGGGGGAACACGGTCTTCCTCTCGACCCACATCCTCGAGGTGGCCGAGGAGATCTGCACGGGATACGCGATCCTCCACCGGGGACGGCTGCTCCACGCGGGCACGCCCCTCGAGCTCCGCGAGACGGATCGGCACCTGCCCGAGATCTTCCTCGCGCTGGTCGGGCGGGACCCTGCCCATGCCTGACCTCTTCATCGCGATGTTCAAGGAGGAGTGGCGTGTCCACGCGGAGCTCTTCGGCTCGGTCGGCTTTGCCCTCTTCCCGGCCCTCGTCTGCGCGATGGCGTGCATGGGCACGGTCCTCGTCCCGATAGTGAATGCAGCCCTGCCGGCTGGCGACCTCGCGACCATCGTCCACCTCCTCTTCCTCCTCGTCGGGGTCATGGTCGGCGGGTTCGGGCTCGTCGGAAACGAGGCTATGAACCGGCGCTTCGGGCAGGTCTCGTTCGTCGCGTACGCGGCCCGCACCCTGCCGCTCTCCGAGCGCCGGATCTTCGCCACGTTCGTCGCGAAGGACACGGTCTACTACCTCATGCTCTGGATACTCCCGGTCCTCGCGGGGGTCGCGCTCGCCTCGCCGTTCGCCGGGCTTGCCCCCGCCACCGTACTCCGGCTGGGCCTGACCCTCCTCCTCGCGTTCCTCTCCGGCATGACGGCCCTGTTCCTGCTCACCACGGTCTGGGGCCGCTCGAAGCCTGCGTTCGCCGTGACAGCGCTCGTCCTCGCGGCTGCCAGCGCAGTCGCGATCGTCGCCGGGCTCCCTATTTTTCCGCCGCTCGCGCTCTACCGCTCGTTCTCGTGGACGCTCCTCGCCGGGCTCCTCGCCGCGATCGCCACGGCGCTCGCCATCTCGCTCCTGCTCTTCGAGCCCGTCTCGAGCGGGAGCGAGCGCCGGCACCCGGACCGGTTCTCAGGTCTTGCCCGCCGGCTCGGGCGGTTGCCCTACCCCGGGCTCGCGGCAAAGGACCTCCTGGACCTCTGGCGGAGCGGCGGCGGGGTCGCCCAGGTCCTCTTCGCACTCGTCCTCCCGCTCGCGCTCTGCTGGTTCCTGATCTCGCTCCTGGACCGCGTCCTCCCGACGAACGGCGTGCTCCTGCTCTTCGCCGTGATCGCGGGCGTGCTCGGCTCGACCGTCTACACGTGGCTGACCGCCTTCGACGCCCTCGGTCCGTACGGCTGCCTGCCTGTCGGCGTGGGGACCCTGATCCGGTCCAAGCTGACATCGTTCTTCCTGCTCCAGGCCGTGCCGGCCGTCATCGTCCTCGTCGCGGCACTCGCCACGGGAGCGGGCCTCGTCGCCCTCCCCGCTGTCGCGCTCGCGCTCGGGCTCTCGGCCTGGTCCGTCGCGGTCACAGTCTACCTGGCAGGGCTCTCTCCGAACATCCTGGTCTACGACCCGAAGGTCCTCGCGGCGTTCCTCGGCGGTATCGGCCTTCCTATTATCGCGCTCGTCGCGTTCGCGTTCGTCTCGCCCTGGCTCGGGTTCGCGGGACTGGTCCTGGTCGTGCCGGCAGCGCTCGTCGTCTCCGCCGGAATCCGCCGATGGGAGACGGCGGACGGCACGTTCTTCTAACAGCGAATAGACGCCGTCGGCGCACACCTCGCGACGGTGCGGGGGGCGACGGCGAGAGCGGATGCCGCAGCCATCGTCGAGCCGCGCGGCTCGTGGGAAGACTCGAAAAAGGGGAAGGATATGAAAGGAGGGAGGGAAGGGGGGATGCGTGGGCCCGGACGTCAGAAGTCCATGCCGCCCATGCCGCCCATACCACCCATACCCGGGGGCATGCCGCCCATGCCGCCGCCCATGCCGCCGCCCATCTCGCCGCCCGGCGGGGCTGCCGACTTGGACGCAGCGATGACGTCATCGATCCGGAGGATCATGACGGCGGCCTCAGCCGCGGACGAGATGGCCTGGGTCTTGACGCGCAGGGGCTCGATCACGCCGGCCGCCTGCATGTCGCCAGGGTGGCCCGCGAAGACGTCGAGGCCCGCGGTCTTACCGCCCTTCTCGTGGGCCGCGCGGAGCTCCACGAGCATGTCGATCGGGTCGAGACCCGCGTTCTCGGCGAGCGTGCGGGGGATGATCTCGAGCGCCGAGGCGAACGCCTCGATCGCGAGCTGGGCCCGCCCGCCGACGGTCGCCGCGTAGTCCTTGAGCCGGAGCGAGAGCTCGGTCTCGGGCGAACCGCCGCCCGCAACGAACTTGCCGTCCTCGACGACGACCGAGACGACCCGGATCGCGTCCTCGAGGGCGCGGTTCAGCTCGTCGACCACGTGCTCGGTACCGCCGCGCACGAGGATCGTGACCGCCTTCGGGTTCTGGCAGCCCGTGACGTAGGTCATCTCCTCGCCGGCGAGCTTCCGCTCCTCGACGAGGCCCGCGCACCCGAGTTCCTCGGGCGTGATCGCGTCGATCGACGAGACGAGCGAGGCACCCGTGGCCCGGGCGAGCTTCTCCATGTCCGACTTCTTGACCCGGCGCAGGGCGAAGACGCCGGCCTTCGCGAGGTAGTGCTGGGCGATGTCGTCGATCCCCTTCTGGCAGAAGAGAACGGTCGCGCCGGACTCGACGATCTTGTCGACGATCGAGCGGATCATCCGCTCCTCTTCATCGAGGAAGGCCTGGAGCTGGTCGGGGCTCGTGATGTTGATCTCGGCGTCGACCTCGGTCTTCTTGAACTCGACCGGGGCGTTCAGGAGGAGGATCTTCGCGTCCGCGACCTTCTTCGGCATGGCCGGGTGGACCCGCTCCTTGTCGATCAGCATGCCCTCGATGATCTCGGAGTCGTGGATCGAGCCGCCGACCTTCTTCTCGACCTTGATGTTGTCCTTGTCGACCGCGCCGTCGTCCTCGGCGACCATGCTGACCGCCTTCACGACGAGCTCGGTCAGCTTGTCCTTGGAGGCCTCGGCGCCCTTGCCGGTCATCGCGGTCTCGGCGATCTTCTTGAGGTTGCCGAGGTCGGTCTTCGTGATCGGGATCGCGATCTCCTGGAGGATCTCCTGGGCCTTCTCGGAGGCGAGCCGGTACCCGGATGCGATCACCGTGGGGTGGACGTCCTGGTCGAGGAGCTCCTCGGCGCGCTTCAGGAGCTCGCCCGCGATCACGACTGCCGTGGTGGTGCCGTCGCCGACCTCGTCGTCCTGGGTCTTGGCGACCTCGACCATCATCTTGGCGGCCGGGTGCTCGATGTCCATCTCCTTCAGGATCGTCACGCCGTCGTTCGTGATCACGACGTCGCCGATCGTGTCGACGAGCATCTTGTCCATGCCCTTCGGGCCGAGTGTGGTCCTGACTGCGTTCGCGACGGCCTTGGCCGCGGCGATGTTGTTGCCCTGCGCGTCCCGACCGCGGGTACGCGAGGACCCTTCCCTGAGGATGAAGATCGGCTGTCCGGTAAGCTGTTGCGACAAGAGTATCACCTGATGTGTCGTTAATTTTGGTTTGTGGTTCTATATAAAACAGACGCCTACCCGATCAGGTCGAGCAGGTCCTGCCCGTCCTCGAGCCGGCCGAGCTCTTCCCGGCCGATCAGCAGCGTCCGCCCGATCCGCCGCTGCCGGATCTCCTCGACAGTGACGCAGACCGCGTGGGTGTGCGTGATCTCGGAGAGGTTGCCGATCAGACCAGCTCGCTTCGAGACCTTCTGGGCCGAGCCGCACCCGGCCAGGATCGTCTGCTCCTCGAAGTGGGCCATCGCCTGGAACGGGGCACGCCGAAGGTGGTGGAGTTCGAGGCCGAGCCGCTGGAGCTCGGCGAGCGCCGCGGCCTCTGGCCCGGAGGCGACGGGGGTCTCCTCTGACGCGAAGTGCGAGGCGTAGTAGAGGAGGTCGATGGACTCGATCACCTCGGCATTGAAGAACTCCTCGAGCTTGATCGCCATCTCGAGCGTGGTGCCCATGCCGGCCTCGTACTTGCTGATCGTCCGTCGCGAGACGCCGAGCGCGTGGCCGAGATCGCCAAGTGAGAGGCTCCGGCGTTCGCGGAGCGAGCGGAGAACGTCGCCGTCGATCCGGACGTACAGCCCGCCGGGCGAGGCGTAGACGAGCGGCGGCACGTTCTCGACGAAGTAGTCGTAGAGCGTCTCGGGGTGGACGGCAGCGATACCGTAGCGGAGGTAGACGGCCCCGCGCTCCAGCTCGGCGTCGCGCCCTCGCTCGCCGACGATCATGGGCAGGCCGCCCAGGTGAGTCGCGACCAGATCCAGGTCCCTCGCGATCTCCTCCGAGACGTTGTCGATCGGGCTCGCGACCTTGATGATCAGCAGGAGGTCCGCGCGCTTGGCTACGAGATCGAACGAGCGCGGGCGGATGTTGCACCGCTCCGAGCAGGCGAACCCTGCCATCAGGAGCACGCTGACCGCCTTGTTCACGAGCTGGTCCTGCACCATCGGACTTAATGAGACGTATCGCCCACGGGAGTTATAATCATGGCGATCGAGCGCATCCGCATCGGGCTCGACGACACGGATGCGCCGGGAGGCCTCTGCACGACCTGGCTCGGGGCCGAGCTGGCCCGGCGGCTCGAGGCTGCGGGCATGCGGGTCCGCGAGGGCCGCCTGGTCCGGCTCAACCCGAACGCGCCGTTCCGGACGCGGGGCAACGCGGCGGTCGCGCTCCACGTCGAGGGTGACCCGGCACTCGCGTTCGAGCTCGCCTGCGCCGCGGTCGAGGAGTTCGCGCCACTCGAGGCGCCCATGACGAATCCGGGTGTCGTGGTCGCGGACCGGTTCCTCCCGGTCGACTGCTACCTTCGGGCCGTGACCGACCTCTGCACGGTCGGCGAGACGCTCGACGCGCTCGACGCGGCCGGCGCGCGGTTCCGTGGCTACGGCAACGGGCGCGGTCTTATCGGGGCCGCGGCGGCGGTCGCGGCCGAGTTCATCGACCGGACCTACGAGCTCCTGGCCTACCGCGACCCTTCGCGATGGGGGATGTCCCGGGACATCGATGGGGCGTCCCTCTTTCGGGCCGAGGCGGCGACCTTTCCCCACACCTGGGACTCGGTGGACCGCGAGAGCGACACCGTCGTCTGCGTTCCCCACACGCCCGACCCCGTCCTCTTCGGGATACGCGGCGAGAGCCCCGCGTGGGTCGCCCGGGCGCGCTCGTTCGTCGTCTCGGAGCCCCCCGCGCTCGAAGCCTGCTGGACGACCAACCAGGGGACCGACGCCCACCTCGTCGCGGGGAGCTGCGGCGCGCTCCGCGAGGGGCGGTCGTACACGGTCGCGGGCACGGTCGCGGAGCGCCCCGTGACAGGGTTGGGCGGGCACGTCACGGCGTGGATAGCGGACGGGGGCGAACGCCTCCGGTGCATGGCCTACGAGCCGACCAAGGGATTCCGCGATACGGTCCGTGCGTTGCGGCCGGGCGACCGGGTGGTCGCGCACGGGTCGTACCGGCACGGTTCGCTCAACCTGGAGAAGCTCGCGGTCCTCGAGGTCGCGTTGCAGGAGAGGACCCGCCCGCCGCGCTGCCCCTCCTGCGGCCGCCGGACCACGTCAGCGGGGCGGGAGCGGGGCTGGAAGTGCCGCGCCTGCGGGGCACGGACACGTGAACCCGAGGTCACGGCCGAAACACGGGCGATCGCGCCGGGATGGTACGAGGTCCCTCCCGTAGCCCGCCGCCACCTCGCCCGCCCGCTCTGCCGGGGAGCGCCGCCGCCTGTTGCCGTCGAGGGATCGGGCGAGGACGAACGCGATGTGGTGGCCCTCTTCCGCCGCGAAGGTATAGAGAGTGTGCTCGAGCTCGGAGCCCGGGACGGGAGCGAGATCCGCCGCCGCCTGGAGAGGGCGGCCGGAGCGGCTAGGCTCGAGGGCAGGATCGAAGCGGTCTCGCACGACCTCCGCGCGCCGCTCCCGTACCCCGGCGGGTCGTTCGACGCGGTTGTCGGCCACGCGATTCCCGGCATGGCCCTCGACGACCGCGAACTCGTGGCGCTCGTCGCCGAGGCTCGCCGCGTGCTCCGGCCGGGTGGTCTCTTCGTCCTCGCCGTCCGGACCGATCGTGACGCCAGTTGCGTCGCAGGCATCCATCATGGCGGCGACCGGGGAGAGGGGGGACGCTTCGCGGAGCGGTCCTATCCTTCCGACGCGGTCCGCCGGCTCGCGGCGGGATGGGACCTGATCGCCGCCCGGGAGTTCGAGGAGGCAGCGCCGCCACGGCGGCTCGCCTGTGTGACTCTGCGCCGCACGGAGGCGGCATGACCAGAACGCGGGGCTGCCGTGCTCGCCCGGGCCCCGTCCTCGCGGTCGAGGCGTTCATCGGGGAGCACCCGGGTATCTACCGGCCGGAGGAACTCGCGGACATATTCGCAGTCACCGCCCTGCCGCCGGCGGTCGTAAAGGAGGTCCTCGCCCACCTCCTCGGATCCGGGCGGGTCGTCCTCGACAACGACGGCCGGCTCGACCATCGGCCGGCGCAGAGCCCGCGTGACGATCCGTTATCAGGGATGAGTGACAATGATCATCCCGATGGACTGCGGTGAACCCGTCCGGCCGGTCGAGATCCGTCCCGGCATGACCGTTGGGGCGCTCGTGGACGCGCTCGGCCGGGCCGGCGCCTACAACGGCGGTGCCCTCGCGAGGGGCGTCGACCTCTGGGAGCGCATGCTCGCCGACCCCGACGCGGTCCGGTTCTTCGGCCTCGCCGGTGCCATGGTGCCCGGCGGCATGGGCCGCATCGTCGAGGATCTCCTCGAGCGCGGGTATATCGACGTGCTCGTCTCGACCGGGGCGAACCTGACCCACGACATCATCGAGGCGATCGGGTGCTCCCACTTCCGCGGGACGGCCGACTGCTCCGATGTCGCGCTCCGGCAGGACGAGATCAACCGCATCTACGACGTCTTCCTCCCGAGCGCCGCGTTCGTCCGGTTCGAGGAGTTCATGCAGGAGGCCCTCGGAGCCCTCCCCGGCGGCGCCGTTCTCTCGATCCAGGAACTTCTCGCCCACCTGGGCTCGCGGCTCGACACGGGTATCCTTGCGACCGCCGCGCGGAAGGGGGTTCCCGTGTACTGCCCGGCGATCCAGGACTCGATGATCGGCCTCCAGTACTGGCTCTTCGCGCAGACCAGCCGGGTGACGATCGACGCGTTCCGCGACGTCCCTGGACTGCTCGACCGCTGCTTTACCGCGGAGAGGGCCGGCGCGGTACTCGTCGGGGGCGGGGTGCCCAAGAACTACATCCTCCAGTCGATGCTGATGACGGAGAACGGCTTCGCCTACGCGGTCCAGCTGACCGGCGACCGGCCCGACCTCGGGGGGCTCTCGGGCGCGACCCTCGACGAGGCGCGTTCCTGGGGCAAGCTCGCCGAGGGGGCCGAGGCCGTGACCGTCTACGGCGACGCGACGATCACCCTCCCGCTCATGACCGCCGCCCTGCTGGAGCGGATGGAGGGGCGGCATGGCTGAGCTGATCCTCGCGCTCGACGTGGTCGACCCGCTCGAGGCGCTTGAGATCGCCGAGACCTGCGCCCCGTACCTGGACCGGATCAAGCTCGGCTACCCGCTGATCCTCCGCGCGGGGCTCGGCATCGTCGAGGACCTCGTGGCGCTCGATCTCCCCCTGATCGCCGACTTCAAGGTTGCGGACATCCCGAATACGAACCGCCTGATCGCCGAGCAGGTCTTTACCAGCGGATTCGACGCGCTGATCTGCCAGGGATTTGTCGGGCGCGACGCGGTCCAGGCCTGCGTGGACGCTGCCCGGGCTTACGGCGGCGAGTGCTACGTCGTGACCGAGATGAGCCATCCCGGCGCGACCCAGTTCTTCTCGCCCGGGATCGCCGAGCGGCTGGCCGTGCTCGCCGTCGAGTGCCGGGCCGACGGGATCATCGCGCCGGGGACGAGGCCCGAGCGGATCCGGGCGCTCCGGCCGATTGTCCGGCAGCGGAAGATCCTTGCCCCGGGCATCGGGACGCAGGGCGGCGACCTGGCGCGGGTCGCGCCACTGGTGGACGGCGTGATCGTGGGCCGGACCATCTACGAGGCCAGGGACCCGGCCACCGTCGCTGCCGAGATCGCGACCTCCCTCGTGGCGCGGGGGAGCCCGTAGCCGCGGCCGATGATGAGCACTCATCCTGATCGGCGATGAGCCCTATGAGTCCCTGAGGCCGTGCGGTGGCGCACTCCGCCGCCGACACCTTTACGTCCGGGATCCCCTATTCTGTACGCATGGACTGGACCCCGGCGCAGCGCGCCCTCGCCGAAAAGTACCGGCATCCCGAGGATATTCCGGTCGAGGAGCGGCGCTACAAGTGCCACACGTGCCACCTGATCGTGGACTCCGTTCCCTGCCCGAACTGCGGCGAGGCCCATCTCCCGGTCATGTGCCCGCTCGACCACTGCCACTGCTCTCACGAGATCGTGACCGGGATCGAGTACTGCCCGCTCTGCGGGGTCGCCGTCTGCCCCGAGTGTGGCTCGCACGACGTGGTCCAGATCTCGCGGGTGACCGGGTACCTGCAGGATATCTCAGGCTGGAACGCCGGCAAGCAGCAGGAGCTCAAGGACCGGGTGCGCTACACGGTCTCATGAGGTATTACACGAGGGAGGGAGCGCTCCTCCTTCGCGGAGTCACGTATGCGGTGGGAACGGGTCTCCCGTGGGGCGGGCACGCGTGTACGGCCGTCCTCCTCGCGCCCGCGTCGGCCACCTGCCCGGCCATGCCAGGCGTCGAGATCGCTGCGGCGCGAAACGGGCTCGACCCGCATTCGAGCTGCGGGCTCGTCGCCGGCGCCGACGTGACCGGGACGGTCGTCGCGCAGTACGACCGCTCCATGGCCTTCGCGCTCGCCGATGGTGACACGGTCTCGCTGATCGTCTGGACTCCCGTGCGGGTGGGCGCGGACGATGCGGAGTCGCTGATCGAGGCCATCGTCGCCGCCTGCCCTGGTCCCCTGGCAGGGTGCATCCTCGCCTCCGACGGCGACGGGGGCGAGATCCGCACCGTGCCGCTCGTGGAGTCGGCCGTCGCGGCCGTCGCGGCCGCTCTTGCCCGGCGCGGCGCCGGCAGCGGGGGCCCGTCGTTCCTGATCTACAGCCGGTTCGGTGGAGGGCACTGGGTCGCCTGGTCGGCCGAGGGGTGCCCGTACTACCCCTGCCACCACCTCGCCGGCCAGCGCTGCGACTTCTGCTACTGTCCGCTCTACCCCTGCGGCGACCCTGCGCTCGGCGAGGAGGTCGCCTCCTCCACCGTCGGGGCCGTCTGGAACTGCAGCGCCTGCACGCTCCTGCATGAACCTGCGGTCGCCGATCACCTGCGCAGGAACCCGATGGCCTCCCTGGCCGAGTTGAAAAGAGTGGCCGACCGCGCCTAGGCGGTCGAGGCCTCGATCCCGAGGGCCGAGAGCATCTCGCCGAGGGGCACGCCGTGAGCCGCCGCGGCCTGCTTGATCGTCTCACCGTTCGCGATCGCGCAGCCGACGCAGCCCATGCCGAACTTGAAGAGAACCTGGGCGGCCTCGGGCTTCGCCTGGAGCAGATCGTAGATGGTGCTGTCTGCCGTGAGAGCCATTACCTATCATAGGGGCCATGCCGGTTTATGTTTGTTGTGCTCGGAGCACTTTCACACCGCGATCGCCTGTTTATATACGCTCCGGGGTCCTATTATATAGTGGAGATGTAGGTATGGATCTCTCCATAGTCGCAGAAAGAATCTCCCAGAAGATCCTTGCAAAGGGAAAGAACGTCGACCAGAACGAGATCGAGGCGAAGCTCCGCCTGCTCGTTGACGAGTTCGGGGTCCAGCCGGCCGAGGCCGAGCGGACCGTGATCAGCGAGCTCGGACGCGAGTACCAGGTGCAGGGCCTTGCCGGCGCGGTCGAGTCGGACCGCCACGAGATCGCCGAGCTCGTCCCTGACGAGTGGGTGACGATCGAGGGCAAAGTCGTGGGACTCTCGGCGCCGAACAGCCCGTCGATCGCCCAGACCGGGATCATCGCCGACGCATCGGGAGCGATACGGTTCGTCGTCTGGGCGAAGGCCGGGGCGCCACGTCTCGAGCAGGGCTGCTGGTACCGGATCGAGTCGGCCGTGGTCGACAGCTTCCGCAACGCCCGGAACCTCAAGGTCCACTCGGGCACGACCGTAACTCCGATCGAGACCGACCGACCCCTCCTGCCCTCCGTGGTGAACGTGGCCGAGCTCCGGCCTGGCGTCGCCTCGGTACGCGTCAAGATGGTACAGGAGTGGGAGGCCCGCTCCGACCGGATCCTGCAGACCGGCCTCGTCGGGGATCCGACCGGCACGGTCAAGTTCACGATCTGGAAGGAGGAGGGCAAGGAGCCGCTCGTGCTCGACACGGTCTATGACGTCTACTACGCGACCGTCGACGAGTACAACGGCCGGCTCTCACTCGTGCTCAACTCCGGGACGGTGATCGCGGACGAGGAGGCCGAACTCGAGGTAGGGGCCGGAGGACAGACCTTCGTGGGCGCGATCGTCCACGTCGGCCAGGGATCGGGACTGGTCAAGCGCTGCCCGGTCGAGGGGTGCAACCGCGTCCTCTCGCGGCAGAACTACTGCCCGATCCACGAGATGCAGCCCGACTTCAAGTACGACCTCCGTATCAAGGCCGTGCTCGACGACGGCGTACGACCGAAGAACATCCTGATGCAGCGCGAGACGACCGAGGAGGCGGCGGGCCTCACGCTCGACGAGGCCGTCGAGGTCGCGGAGAACAGCCCGCTCGGCATGGACGAGGTCTTCCTCCGTGTCCAGTCGGCCGTGATGGGCCGGTACCTCGACTGCCGTGGGCGCGAGATGGACACGACCGTTCTCGTGACCGGGGTCGAGCGGCACCTGTACGACCCCGGGGTTCTGGCTGCCCTGATCGATCGCGCAGGGGGTGAGGCGTGATGCGGGGCGAGAACCAGATGACCTTCGGCGGCCGGCGCGAGGGGCGCTTCGAGCGCGAGCCGGCCCGGCGGGTCTTCGCGGCCGAGCTCCGCGAGGCCCGGCACCAGTTCAAGGAGGGGACCGAGGAGAAGAGCCCGACCTATGTGCTGCTGCCGACGGGGCAGCGGTGCAACCGGGTCTTCGTGGTCGGCTCCATGACTGAGAAGATGCGGCAGGGCGAGCAGAATATCTTCTACCGGGCCCGGGTCGTCGACCCGACGGGCACGACCTTCGTGACTGCCGGCAACTATCAGCCCGAGGCGATGCAGCAGATCGCCCGGGTCGAGCCGCCGGCGTTCGTCGCGGTCGTCGGCAAGCCGAACGTCTTCGAGGCGCCCGACGGTGGCGGGGTCTATGTCTCGCTCCGGGCCGAATCCGTGACCGTGGTCGACCGCGAGACCCGGGACCTCTGGGTTCTGGACGCGGCAACGGCGACGCTCGACCGGATCGACGCCTACGGGACCAGCGAGGACTCGAAGAAGGCCGCGGAGGTGTACCGGATCGACCCGGTGCTCTACCGCAGGACCGTCGCCGACGCCCTCGCGCAGATGCACCTCTGATCCCTTTTTTACTCCGCGGCTCGATACCCCCGGTACATGCGCCGGACGGCCTGGCTCCTGCTCCTCGTGGCCGCGCTCGCCGTGATCCTGCCCCAGCTCGCGGTCCCGCTCCTGCTGCCGCCCGGCACGGTCCAGGTGCCCGTCACGGCCTCGCTTAACGAGCCGACCATCTGGCCGTACGCGTTCGGCGCGGGGGTCTGCCACCAGCGCCCGGACCGCTCGTTCGTGCTGGCCGGGAACCAGCTCCCGGTCTGCGAACGCTGTCTCGCGATCGAGCTCGGGATGGCCGCCGCGTTCGCGGCGGCCGTGGTCGTCGCTCCGCGCGGCTCGTTCGTCGCATCCCTCTCGTCGTTCCTGCCCGGACGGCTCCGGTCGGCCGTGGGGGTGCTCGCCGTGGGCCTCGTCCTCGTGCTCCCGATGGTGGTCGACGGCGCGCTCCAGCTCGTGACGGCCTACGTCTCCGCCACGCCGCAGCGGGTCACGACAGGTCTCCTCTACGGCATCGGCCAGGCGGGGGTCGTCATCGGGTGTGTCGCCTGGCTCTCCGTGCGCCTGAACGAAAGCCTGATACCGTCCCGTCGCCGATGAACGCCCATGCAATCGGCGGTGGTCCTGGTCCAGGGCGACGCGGCGGACCACGATCTGCCCGGGCACCCCGAGTCCCAGGCCCGGCTCGAGGCCGTGCTGACCGGGGTACCGCCGGCGCTCATGGTCTCCGGACCGGGCTCGCCGGCCTCACCCGGTGACCTGGCCCGCGTACACGCACCCGCGTACGTCGCCGCGATCCGGGACCGGTGCGCGGCCCTCTCCGGTATCGGCCACCTCGACGGCGATACCTACATCACTCCCCGGTCGTATGACGTGGCCCGCTCGGCAGCGGGGCTCGCGCTCGAGGCCGCGCGGCTCGCGCGGACCGGGACAGCCTCGTTCGCACTGGTCCGGCCTCCCGGCCACCACGCGGAGCGGACGCACGCGATGGGCTTCTGCCTCTTCAACAACGTCGCCGTCGCCGCTGCCGTGGTCCTGGACTCGGTCCAGCGTGTCGCGATCGTCGACTGGGATGTCCACCACGGGAACGGGACGCAGTCCGCGTTCTACGGCACGGACCGCGTCCTCTACTGCTCGGTCCACCGCCGGTTCCATTTTCCCGGCTCGGGCTGGTACGACGAACGGGGCGTGGGCGAGGGGACCGGGTACACCTTGAACGCCCCGCTCGCGGCCGGCAGCACGGGCGCCGACTACCAGTATATCTTCGAGACGGTCTTCGGCCCGGCACTCGTCACTTTCGCACCGGACCTGGTCCTCATCTCTGCCGGCCAGGACCCCCTCGCGGGCGACCCCCTCGGTGGCATGGCCCTGGTGCCGTCCGACTTCGGCGCGATGGCGCGGCTCGTCCTCGAGGCATCGAGCAGGGCGCCAGCGCTCGTCCTCGAGGGCGGATACGGCCCGCGGCACGGCGATGCCGTCCGTTCGATCATCGCCGCGCTCGGGGGCGACGAGGCCCGCTTCGCACAGGGAGAGCCGCAGCGTATCACGAGGCACATCGCCGAGTTCCTCGTCGCGGGCTCGCCCCTCCTGGAGGGACGTTAACTCCGAACCACGAGCGCGAACGCAAGCACGACCGTCGAGAAAAGGATCAGGAAGAGAACGAGCAGGAGCGAGCGCGGCGGCACGCGTACGCCGTGCACCGACGCCCGTGCGCACGCTCGAAGAAAACGGGAGTAGGCCTGCAGCGTGACCGTGCCGGCACCGGCGAGCAGGAGCAGGCTGATCGCCAGCACCTCGACCGACGGCTCGCGCTCGTAGATGAACCGTGCAACCGCGAGGGCAGTGACCTGCAAGGTCAGGGCGGTCCTGAGCCAGGCACCGAATGTCCGCTCTTCCGCCAGATACGTCAGTTCGGCCTGACCGTTGCCGGGCAGGGGAGAGCCGGTGGGCATCGCCATGATGACGGACAGATACGGTCATCTGTCCCCATGTATCGCTTCTTGACTCGATGTGGCAGAAGAACTAAATAGACAGGGCGCCATCTCAGCAGATGTGACCCCGGTCGAAATACCGGGAAACGGAGGTAAAAACCATGTTTGGCGGAGATCTGCTCTGGTTGGCCATCGTCTTCTTCATCCTCGCGATCGTTGCGGCCGTTCTCGGCGCCGGGCGCGTGGCGGGGCTCTCGATGGATATCGCGAAGTGGCTCGTGATCATCTTCATTGTCCTGGCCATCATCGCGTTGTTGCTCTAGCGGACGGAGCCCTCCTGGCGCCCCGTCATGGCCGTTCCCCTCGTCTCTTTTATCTTGTGGTCGCAAGAACGACCGCGAGCCCGGCGCACGTAGCGAGCAGGGCGGTCACGTGGAGCGCACAGGCGTGAGTCGCACCGGATCTCTCCGAAGGGGGGCGGACAGCCGCGCTCACGGCGGAGGCGAACGGCAGGAGCGACAGGGCCAGCCCGGCGAGGGCGAACGCCGGGGTGACGGTACCGGAAGCGGTGACGAAGGCCCAGGCGATGACAGAGCCGCCAGCGGCGAGTGCCATGCCCCGGCTCGCGGCGTTCCGGCCATGCCTGACGGTGAAGTTCTTCCGGCCGGCTGCCACGTCCGCTTCGAGGTCCGGCAGCTCCACGGCGAGGATGAACGAGAACCCGAGAAGGAGGAGCGGAAGGGCGAGCGGCACGAAGGCGGCGTCGAGGTGCCCCGCCGCGGCTGCGTAGCCGAAGCCGGGCATCAAAACGAACGCGAATGCGGTCGAGACCTCGCCGATGCCTCGCGCCGAGAACCGCAGGGGCGGGGCCGAATAGGCCCACCCGAGGGCGAGCCCCGTCAGGACGATCCCGGCGAACCACGGGTTCGGCCCGAAGGCGAGCCAGTACGCCCAGGTGAGAAGCAGTGAGAGTGCCGAAAGGCCGAGAGCGAGGGCGACCGCCGTCCGCGCAAGGTCCGGGTCCTGCTGGAGCACCCCCGATCCCCCCGAAAAGGGCGTCGGAGAGCCATGGCGATCATCCTCGCGATCGAAGTAGTCGTTCACGACGTTGATGGCGAGATGACCGGTGACCATGCAGAGGTACCCGGCCGTGAGCGCAGCCAGGGACGGTGCGGCCCCGAGTGCCGAGGCATAGAGCGCCCCGACGACGAAGAGGACCATGCCGATGCCGGCAAAATGCGGCCGGAGCAGCCGAACGAGGGCGGCGGGATACATTGAACCGCACGGGATGACAACCTCGAACGAGATGAAGGTTGCCGTCGTCGATCACGATCCGACCGAGCCTGCCGGCATGTTCGGCGAACGGCTGGCGAGCCGTGCCGTGACGGCAGGGACGGTCAGGCTCGACGAGACGAACGAGCTCCCTCCCTGGGCAGGCGACACGGCGCTCGTCCTGGCAGGCGGGCCCATGTCCGTGAACGACGAGAGCGAGTATCCGTGGCTGAAAGAGGAGAAGGCGCTGATCCGGGACGCTGTCGCGAGCCGCCGGCCTGTCCTCGGGATCTGCTTGGGTGCCCAGCTGATCGCGTCGGCGCTCGGTGCCCGGGTCGATCTGTCCGTCCGGGAGACAGGCTGGAAGACGCTCTCGGGCTTGCCGGACAACCCGCTCTTTCCGAGGACGTTCCCGGCCTTTCAGTTCCACGGCGAGACCTTCGACCTGCCCGAAGGCGCAAACCTGCTCGCGACATCCGGGGCCGTCCTGCATCAGGCCTTCGCGTACGGATCCGCACTCGGCCATCAGTTCCACATCGAGGCGACGTCGCCGATGATCGCGGCCTGGACCGCCGACATCCGTGTGCCACCGAGACCGAACGGCATACTGGTGAGGCTCGACGCCTCTGCGAAGACGTGCTCGATTACGTCCTCCGCGCGTAGGCCGTCGGTTCGCGCTCGAACCGGCCGTAGATCCGCCGCACGCGGCGCGCGACCGTCTTCCAGCCCTCCTTGCGAAGCACGGGGCCGTCGCGGAGCTTGATGTGGGAGATCCTGACCTTCCTCCCGCCGAAGGTATAGACCTCACCGACCACGAAGACCTGCTCACCGTCCGCACGCTGGTGGAGCGGGATCGTCTCGCGGCCCCGATGGACCGAGATCGGGACCACCACGTCCTCGACCACGCGCGTCCAGAGGGTCACGATCCCGTCCGCACGCGCCCGGGGAACACGCCCGCCGCCGGGCACCTCGATCGAGCTGATCTCGACACCCGCCGCCTCGTCGCCCGCCCCCTCCGCCACGTAGAGATCGCCGAGCTCGACCACATCGTCCGGCATCAGCTCGATAGTGCCCGGCACGGACTCGGTCCCGGCCGAGACGATCGCGCGGACCCGCAGGGGCTCCGGTGGCGCCGCGCGGGCCACGTGGTGGACGTTGCCGCAGGCCGTGCACCTGACGAGGAGGTCGTGCGACTCGCGTAGGACCTCCTGGTCGGTTTCGGCCCCGCACCAGGGACAGCGCAGGTTCAGTTCCATGGACTGACGATTGGGAGGAGGCGACAGTTAAACCTGCGGGTCGCCCGTTCAGATGAGGTTGCCGCGCCAGAAGACGATGATGCCGAGCGCGCAGAGAATCGCGGTGAACCCGACCACCAGCACGAACGCGTTGTCCGCCGTCTGGAGGGGCAGGTCCACGTTCATCCCGTAGAACGACGCGACGAGTGTCGGGATCATCAGAATGATCGTGATCGTGGTCAACGTCTTGACCACGGTGTTCAGATTGTTCGAGATGAGCGAGGCGAAGGCGCCCATCATGTTCGAGAGGATGTTCGAGTAGATCTTGGCCATCTCCATGGCCTGCTTGTTCTCGATGATCACCTCGTCGAGCAGGTCCTGTTCGTCCGGGTCCATGCGCGAATAGCTTGCGTTGTGGAACTTCTCCATCATGAACGCGTTCGACCGGAGCGAGGTCGAGATGAAGACCAGGCACTGTTCGAGGTTCAGGAGGCGGATCAGCTGCTCGTTCCGGGCCGACCGGTGGAGTTCGCGCTCGACGTTGTTCGAGACCCGGTTGATGTCACGGAGGTACCGGAGAAAGAGGAGCGTGGCCCGGAGGAAGAGCTGGAGGACGAAGCGCGTCCGCGCCTCGGTCGAGAAGTTACGGACCCGGCCCTGCTTGAAGTCGCCGATCACCTCGGCATCGAGTGCCGTGACCGTGAAGACCAGGTCGCTGGCGAGGATGATACCGATGGGGAGCGTCGTGACCGGGATGTCGTCGGTCCAGGAGTCCAGGTGAGGAACCCGCACGACGATCAGGCGGGCCCCGTCCTCGGTTTCGAGGCGGGCCCGCTCCTCGGGGTCGAGGGGGTCTGTCAGGAAGTCGAGCGGGATCGCGAACCGTTCCACGAGCAGGGCCAGTTCCTGGTTGCTCGGGTTCGAGATGTGCACCCAGGAGCCGGCGACGAAGTCGTCGACGGTCAGGAGCCCCTCGCTCGTGGACTTGTAGATCGTGATCATGTTCGGACCTCCTTCCCGGGCTCGATTCGCCTGCCGGTGTTCTCACCTCGAATTCCGTCGGCACGGACCCTGGGAGACCCGATCCATCATAGCCCCGGATAAAAGGGAGGAATCGGAAAATGCAGGGACCTGAGGACGTTTATTCAGAAAAGAGTTCGCCGTCTTCGGTAAAAGGGCTTTGGATCCGCTCTAGAGGGGGAGTCGTTCCTGAAGGGTCGCCGGCCTGATATGGAGATGTTCGACGGCTGCCGGCCCGACCCGATCGAGGAGATCCGAGGGAGCGTAGACCCCCAGTCGCCACTGTCCGCGACGGGTCTCGTTGAGGGTCCGGAGCATCGGCGACCGCTCCTCGAGCGGGAGCGTGCCTGCGTCGCTATGGATTCGGACCTCCATGGAGAGGTCCCGCGGGAACGGGGGCGCGTCCACGATCACCTGCTCTGGCCGGACGCCCGCCAGTTCGGCGATCTCCCTGGCGGCTCCGAGGGCCCTGATCGTCCCGGAGGCGGCCTGCAGGGCGGCCCAGTTGACCTGTTCGCGCCCGACGTAGACGGCACGTTTGTAGAGCCGCCGGGTCACGATCCGGCGGGCCAGCGCGCGCGTCTCCGGTTGTGGGGAGGCGAGGAGGGCCTGCATGCACCCCCCGTCATCGTTCGTCAGGAGGAGCGCGGCCTGCTCCCGACCCACGGCGGCGAGGTGGAGGTGGAAGGCGAGCGAGAACATCCCCTCCGCGATACGCGCGACGTGATGAAAGTAGACCGACGGGCGCATGAGCGTCCGCGCGATGAGGAGGGACTCAGCCGCCGCGATCCCGCCCTCGTCGATGGCAAGGCCATGGCCGACCAGGCGCACGGAGCGTATCAGCCGCTCGGAGTCGACGGTGCCGTACGGCACGCCCGTGTAGTGGGCGTCGCGGCGGAGGTAATCCATCCGGTCCACGTCGAGCTCGCCGTGGATGATACCAGCGAGCGGGTGGTCGCCCGCCACGAGCCGGCAGACCTCGACGGGGTCGACACCTGCCTCGTCCAGGAGCCGGGCCGCGCCCGAGGCCTCGACGAGCTCCCGGATCTCCTGGTGACCGCGACCGAGCAGGGAGAAGAGGAACGGCTCGGTGGCGTGGCTGTACGGGCCGTGCCCGACGTCGTGAAGGAGCGCGGCGGCGGTGACCGTCCTGGCCGTGCCGGGGTCGAGCCCGAGGTGGGCGCAGAGGCGGCGGGCCAGGTGCATCGAGCCGAGGGAGTGCTCGAAGCGGGTGTGGTTCGCGCCGAGGTAGACGAGGTAGGCGAAGCCGAGCTGCCGGATCTGGCGGAGGCGCTGGAGCAGGGGTGCGTCGACCAGCGGGAGCAGCGCGGGCTCGACCTGGATGTACCCGTGGACCGGGTCCTGCATCGACTTCCCCCCGGGCGCCATCGGGATCAGCTTAACCGTCCCTGCATATAAGCGATCAGGGATGATCGCCGTTCTCTCGGGGGGCACGGGGACCCCCAAGCTCCTGCGGGGCCTTCGCCGCCACCTCCCCGACACGGATCTCGCCGTGGTCGTGAACACGGGCGAGGACTGCTGGGTCACGGGCGGCCACCTCTCGCCCGACGTGGACACGGTCCTCTACCTCTGCGCAGGGCTATTGAACGAGGAGACCTGGTGGGGCATTACGCGCGACACGTTTGCGTGCCACGAAGCGCTCGGATCGCTCGGCGAGGAGGAGGTGGTCCGGATCGGCGACCGCGACCGCGCGACCCAGCTCCTCCGCGGCGAGCTGCTGCGACGCGGGTCGACCCTCACGGACGCGACCCGCCGCATCGCCGACGGCCTCGGTGTCGCCGTCCGGGTGCTGCCGATGGCCGACCATCCCTACGCGACCCATGTACTCGTCGACGGAGGGCGGCTCCACTTCCAGGAGTGGTGGGTCCGTCGCTGCGGGAATATCGAACCGCGCGGGATCGCCTGGGAACCTGCCGTGCCGCCGCCCGCGACGGGCGAGGTGCTCTCGGCGCTCGGCGAGGCCGACGCCGTCGTGATCGGGCCGTCCAACCCGGTCACGTCGATCGGCCCGATCCTCGCGTGCGGCGGCGTGCGGGAAGCCCTTCGCACCGCGTTCGTGATCGCCGTCTCTCCGTTCGTCGGCGACGCGCCCGTGAGCGGGCCCGCCGGAGCGCTCATGACCGCGTGCGGCCTCGAGCCCACGTCACGCGGGGTCCACGATCTCTATGCCGGGATCTGCGACGTCTTCATACAGGATGTCCGTGACCCGGTCACGGTCCCGGGCGCCGTTCGGGCCGACACGCTCATGACCGACGCCGCGAAGAGTGAGTCGCTCGCCGGGGTCGTCCTCGACCTCGCCCGCCGCTAGCCCTTCCGGAGCCGCTTCTCGATCGCGAAGCGGCCGCGGCCAAACTCGGCGCAGAGGCGGGCGACCGCCTCGCCCCTGGTGAGCCCGTCGCCGCGGTACCGGGCGTACCCGTCACGAACCGCCGCCTGCTCGTCGCCGGTCCAGGCGCGCCCGCGGTTCGGGACATGCGCGGGGACCGGGCGGCGCAGGGTGGCGAGGCGCTCGCCCGGGACGAGCGCCGCGAGCTCGGGGACACGGGCCGCGAAGATCCTGGCAGAGACCTCGAACCCGGCGAACCGGCGGTTCAGCCCGATCGCGGCTCGCGCCGTGGAGCCACCGCCGAGGAAGAGATCGCAGACGAGGTCGCCCTCGCTCGAGGCGTACTGTACGATCTTCTCGATGAGGGCCAGCGGGAGTTCGTTCCGGTTCTTGGCGCGGCCCGGCTTGTACTCGCGGCCGAGGACCCAGACGTCCTCGCGGTCCAGGTAGTTGAGCGAGCCCCCGCCCGTCCCCCGCTCGTCGGCGCCGTACCGTGCCTCGAGGTGGAAGGTCCGACGCCCGCCCGGTTTCGCCCAGTAGAGCACGTGGTAGTGGCTCGAGACGAACTTTCGCGTGGTCCAGACGCCGAAGGGATACTTCCAGACGATGTGGTTGACCTCGACGAGCCCGGCCGCGCGGAGCGCGCCCAGGACCTCGTACAGGTGAGTATATCCCGAGACAGCGAAGAGGGCGCCGCCCGGTCGGAGCACGCGCGCGGCCTCGGCGGTCCAGGCGCGGGTGAAGGCCGCGTACTCGGATCGTGGGATCTCGACGTAGCCGTCGACGACGTGCGATTCGTCCCGGTTGTAGTGGCGGTCGAGCCGGTCGCCGCCGATCCCATACGGAGGGTCGGTCACGACCAGGTCCACCGATCCGTCGGCGAGGAACCGGCGGGCACCCTCGACGCAGTCGGCGTTGACGAAGAGGTTGCCGTTGTGGGACACCGCCTCCATGCCCACCATCGGTGAAGTGTGGGCGCGGCAAGGCATTCAAGCATGCGAAACCATGATGTGGCCTGGCGGTGAGAGAGGCGTCCATGGCCCGCATCTCGCCCCTTCTTGTCGCTGCGGTGCTCGTGGTGGTCGTGGTCTGGGCCCTGGACGTCCAGGCCCACTTTCCACGGGCCGCGGACGGGGACGCAGGCGGGCCCGGTGAGATCAACGGCACGGCCCTCGACCCGGCATCGGCCTACCGCGAGAACTCGATCCGTGGCCCGCCCTCAGTCGATATCGCCGCGTACCGGCTCACGGTCGGCGGCGCCGTCGCCGCCCCCCGGAACTACACGTACGGCGAGGCCCTCGGCGGTTTTTCCCGCGAGAGCCGGGTCGTCACCCTCAGCTGCGTCGAGGGCTGGGATGCGACCTCGCTCTTCGAGGGGATCGCCGTGATCGACCTGCTCGAGGCCTCCGGGCTCTCCCCGGGCGCGACGACCGTCATCTTTACGGCGCTCGATGGGTACACGACCTCGCTTCCCCTCGATGCGGTTCGCGATCACCGGCTCCTGCTCGCGTACGGGTTCAACAACCAGACCCTGCCGCGCTCGCTCGGGTACCCGTTCATCCTCGTGGCCGAGAACCGGTGGGGATACAAGTGGTGCCGGTGGGTGACCGGGATCGAGGCGTCGACCGATACAGCGTACCGGGGTTACTGGGAACGGCGCGGGTACTCGAACGAGGGCGACCTGAACCGGTCGTTCCTGGGGCGATGAGGCCGCGCCGGGCGCTCGCGCTCGCCCTGCTCGTGGTCTCGGCCCTCTTCCTCCTCTCGGGTTTCGGGATCACCCATCACACGATCGTCGGGCCGCTCACCCTCGGGCTTCTCGACAAGCCGACGGCCCAGCTCGTACATACGCTTCTCTGGGGGCCGTTCGCGGTGCTCCTCCTCCTGCACTGCTGGCCGAGGCGCTGAAAAGGGGGTTACTGCCAGGACTCGAGGTCCTTCAGGAGGTCGTCACAGGACGAGACGAGGCGCGCGCACGCGTTCCTGATCGCGTCCACGGGGGCCCGGCCCTCGCGCGTCGTCACGAGCAGCTCGGGGTCGGCGAACTGGTACTTTATCACGTACTTCGCCACGTCGACGCCCGGGTCGAGCAGCAGCTCCTCGACGAGGGCGTTCATGAACGTGTGCCCCTCGCCCGCGACCACGAGCCGCGCTTTTTCCGGCTCGAGTTCGAGGACCTTGAGATCCATGTCTCCAGCTTTGGGAGGACGGGGGGTTTAATAGTATGGATACCCCCGCGGGACCTTACAGGCGGGGCCGGCCGGTCCGGTCCGGGCCGGGCGACGGCTCCGGGCGGTGGTCGCCGAGGACGAACGTCTCCCCGTCCCGCCCGAGGTGGGGGAGGTCCCACGGCACCAGGTGGGCGAGGTGGACCAACCGGAACTCCGCCGGCTCGAGCCGGGCGGCGAGCGCGAGCGCCTCGTCGTAGGTCATGTGCTTGCTGATCCGGTACCCGGCAGGCGCGATCGCGTCGAGCAGGAGGAGGTCGGCCCCGCGGAGGAGGTCGAACGAGGCCGCAGGAATATCGGCGCGGGTGTCGGCCGTGTAGGCGAGCACGGCCCCGTCGGCCTCGACCCGGAGGCCGTAGGTCGGCTGCGGCGGGTGGTTCACCGGGACGAGCGTGACCCGGGCGCCGCAGAGGTCGAACGGCTCGAGCGGCGCGTGAGCGTGCTGTGCGAAGCGAAGGAACGAGAAGACGGGGGCGCAGTACGCCAGGACCTCGGGAGCCGCATGGACCGGCGGTGGCTCCTGGACCCGGTAGAACTCGCCGAAGCCCATGAAGTGGTCGTAGTGGCCGTGTGTCCAGACCACGGCGTCGATCACGGGCGAACACGCGTCGAGGAGCTGGCGCCTGAGGTCGGGGCCGGTATCCACCAGGAGCCGCCGCCCCCCGATCGTCAGCAGCAGCGAGGTCCGGAGGCGCTCACGGCCCGCCTCGCGGGCCGCGCCGCACTGCTGGCACGGGCACCCGACCTTCGGCGTCCCGACCGCGTCGCCCGTGCCCAGGAGCCGGACCTCCATCCTACACCCAGGACCGGTCCTTGATGACGTTCCGCTTGAGCACCATGTTGACGCCCTTCTCGATGTCGGACTGCAGGATCTCGGTCCGGCTCTCCATCAGGGCCGAGAGGACGCCCTCCTTGACGATCATCCGCAGGTCGGCCCCCGTGAACCCCTCGGTCTCGTCCGCGAGACGCCCGAGGTCGGCCATCGTATCGAGCCCGGTCGTCAGTTTTCCCAGGATATCGAGCCGCATCGGCCGGTCCGGCAGGGCGAACTCGACCACCTCGTCGAACCGGCGCCAGGCCGCCTCGTCCAGCAGGCGGGGATGGTTCGTCGCGGCGATCAGTACGACACTGGACCGGATCAGGCTGACCTGGTCGATATTCTTGAGGAGCGCGTTCACGGCCCGTTTCATCGCCCCGTGGTCGTCCGAGACCCGGCTCTTGGCGACGAAGTCGAACTCGTCGATGAAGAGGATCGCGGGAGCCAGCCGATGGGCGAACTCGAAGACGCGGTCGATGTTCTTCGAGGTCTCGCCGAGGTACTGGCTCGTGATCATCGAGAGCCGGACCTCGACGATCGGCATGCCGAGCACGTTCGACATGGCGAGCGCGAGCGAGGTCTTGCCCGTGCCGGGCGGGCCGACGAAGAGGAACTTGCCGATCTCGGCGATATCGTGGGAGCGCAGGTAGGCAAGGTTGGCCAGCGCGGTCCTGAGCTTCTCGATCGCCTCGTGCTGCTCGGGGGTCAGCACGAGATCGTCGATCCGTTTCCGGATCTCCTCGGGGGCCGAGACGATGCAGAGCTCGAGCGCAGAGCGCATGCGTTCGTCCTCGGCGAGCAGCGCCGAGACCCTGCGATCGAGATAGGCCTTGGTCTCCTCGTACTTCGGGTTCCGCATCAGCGAATCGGCGTAGCTGATCCCCTCGATCGGCTCGGTCCGCTCGTAGTACCAGGCCAGGACCGGGTTGTCGCGGACCAGCCGCGCCCCGCCACGCCTCGCGAACCACCGGGCGGCCTCGGGCAGCGCGGTCACGCGAAGACGCTGGCCGAACTCCTCGTAGCTGACGAAGGGGTTCTTCTTGAGCCGCGCCGCGGCGTCGGCGATGCCGAGCACCTTGCGGACCATCGCCTCCGAGACCGCGACGGGGCGCTTGGCCTCGCTCGCGCCGGCCACGCCGAAGACCTCGCGCGCGTGCGGGGGCAGGTCGTTCAGGTCCAGGGTGGGGTGCGTGTTGTAGACCTCGGCGGTCAGGATCACCTCGACGAGCCGCAGGACGTCGTCGTCGGCTGCCTCCACGGTCTGGCCCGCGGCGGGGGCGGCACTGGCTGTGTCGGCGGACATGGCTGAGTAACCAGTTCTATCTCGCATGGCGATCGATAAGCATATCCGTCACGCAGTCGTGACCAGGCACCCGTCATCGAGGACGATGATCGTGTGCTCGGCCTGGGCCACGAACGATCCCGGGACATCGTGGAGGACCGGGTAGGTCCGGAAGACCCCCTGCCGGACCAGGGCGGCCAGCGCGATCTCACGCCTGGGCAGGTCGAGCCAGCGGCGCGAGAACGGCATCCCCTGCCGCTCGCTCACGAGCTCGAGGGCCTGGCGGGCCGCGGGCAGCCGGACCGGCCGCGTTCCGACCTGGCCGTAGATCTCGGCCCGCGCGGCCTCGCTGACAAGCCCCGATCCGGTCGAGGCGAACGGTTCTATGGCGACGGCCTGCCCCTCGGCAAGTACGGCGCCGCCGGAATGGCCGACGTTGGGTATCGACGGCGGGCCGTGGAGTACGTACCGGTCGAGCCCGTGGCCCGTGAGGTTGGCGATGGGACGATAGCCACGTCCCTCGATCGCCGCCTGGATCGCGGCGCCGAGCTCGCCCGCGGCGACGCCGGGACGGGCGAGGGCGATCGCGGCATCGAGCGCGGAGCGGGCGGCCTCGACGAGCTCCCCGTGGTCCCCGAGGTCGATGGTGACGGCCGTGTCGGCGACATAGCCGTCGAGGTGGACGCCGAGGTCGAGCTTGACCAGGTCGCCGTCGGCGAAGACCCGCTCGTCTGCCTCGGAGGCCGTATCGTGCGCGGCCGCCTCGTTGAGCGAGCAGTTGAGGGGAAACGCCAGCCCGGCGCCGGCATCGAGGACCATCTCCTCGACCGTCTCGACCGTCTCGAGGAGCGACGCGCCCGGTCGAACCAGGGACGCGCCCGCGGCGAGGACACGGCGCGCGATACGGCCGGCCTCGCGGTAGGTCTCGAGGAGGTCGTCGTTCACAGCACCAGCTCCTCGGGGAACCGTGTCAGGTTCTCGAACCCCTCGCCCGTGACGACACCGATATCCTCGAGTCGGACCCCTCCGACGCCAGGGAGGTAGAGACCCGGCTCGATCGTGACCACGTTACCGGGCTCGAGCAGGCCGCCGCCCGGGCCAAGGGACGGGAGTTCGTGGACCTCGAGACCGACCCCGTGGCCCAGGTTGTGCGTGAAGCCCGAGGTGTCGGTGGGATACCCGCGCTCGGCGAAGTGGTCCACGACGGCCTGGTGTATCTCGGCCCCGGGCACCCCTGCGCGGATCCGGTCGATGGCGAGGGCCTTCGCGTCGCGGACCGCCTCGAACATCCCGGCAACCTCGTCCGAGGGCTCGCCCCTCACGACCGTGCGAGTCATGTCCGCGAAGTAGCCCGAGAGCTCGTCCTCGGGGAAGATGTCGATCACGATCGGCCGGTCGGCCTCGATCGGCCCCGTGCCCCGCTGGTGGGGCTGGGCCGACTGCTCGCCCGGGGCGACGATCGTGTCGGCAGCCCGGCACCCATGCGAGAGGAGGGTCCGGTGGCACTCGGCGCGGACGCGTTCGGCCGTCAGGACCTCGCCGCCCTCGACGAGGAGCCCGTCCCGGACCTCCGCGGCACGGATCATTGCGATGGCAGCGGCCATGGCGGCCTCGTTCGCGCGCTGGACCGCCCGGATCTCCTGGACCTCGGCCGGGACCTTGACGGCGCGTCGCCGCTGGACCGTCCCGTCGTCGATCAGGACCCGGCAGTGAGCCTCGAGGCCGCGGGCGAGCGCGATCGGGAAGGATGGCGGCACGAGGATGTCGCCGTTCGCGAGCCCGGCGATCGCGGCCGCCATGGCCGACCAGCGCTCCGACGGGTCTTTCCAGTGGGTGAAGAGCCCCGCCTCGGCCCGGGTGATAGGCGCGAAGGCCGACTCGGCGGCAGCGCGGGCGTACTCCATCTGGGAGACGACCACGAGCCCCCGTTCACCCGGCCGCTTGAGGTAGATCACGGGGTCCGTGGTCTGGAACCGCGTCAGGTAGCGCATATCGGGGTCGACAGAGGACGCGTACCCGACGTAGGCGGCGGCCCCACTCGACCGGATTGCGTCGTCCAGCAGGTCCATAGGGGGATCGATAGGCTCGCAGAGATAATGTAGGTATCACAGGACGACATCGTCCCCGCCGGGTGGAAGGATGCGTCCGGGCCCCCCAGTGCGATCGCGCCTGTCGTGGACGTCGCTGGCCGGAGCCCTCGAAGATCGGACCCCGGACAGCCCGCACAGAGGACCGGGATCAGCCAATCGGTGTTGCGCATGGCGTCGTGTTCGAATGGACGCTGGACTGCTGAATCCACGAGCCTGACTATCGCGGCGTTGGGCCGGCGATCGGAGCACGCCCGGGAACTTATCCGCGTCGCCGGTCCGCGTCCGCGCCTTCTCCTGCACCATTCTGGCCCAGTCACGCGACGAAGACCCGGCAGACGAACCCGGCATGCGCGACCGGGAGCCCCGAAGATCCGCAGTTCACGCCTCAGGTCGCCCCGGGTATCGCCGCTACCCCCTCAAACCGCCGGTACCGGGGAGGGAGACGATCCCCTCGGGTGCTCTCTCGTTCGTCTCCGGCGCCCGGGGGGCCGGCCGATAGCAAAGAGCCACCCCCCCGTCGGCGCTGGACCGTCGCTACGGCCGGATCTCGATCACCTTCATCTAGCATGCATGCGAACTCCGATCATGGACGATGCGACCAGGGAGCGCTTCAAGTGGAAGTTCTACAAGCTGACGGTGCTCCTGAACGGTGTCATCCTGGCGTACGCTCTGGCGGTGATCGCGCTCTTCATGGGGCGCGGGTACGCGCTCCCGCTCTTCGGCCTGTTCCTGGTTGCCGCGTTCGCGCTCACGTTCATCTTCATGCGACAATACAGGAGGGAGAAGGCGTGGCTGATGGCCCAGCCCTGAACCCCGAGGTCGACCTGCTCGCCAAGATGCGGAGCGAGATCGAGCTGCTCGCCCGCCACATCGAGGTGGCCCGCGCCGTGGACCAGCATCAGCCCATCGGCATCCTGAAGCTCTCGGACCTGCTCCACGAGCCGGTGCACCGGGTCCGGTACTCCCTTCACGTTCTCGAGGCCCAGGGCTATATCGAGGCATCGCCCGCCGGCGCGGTGGCGACGCCTCGAACAGCCCGTCTCCTCGCGGAGCTCGATGCCGAGATCGACGACCTGGTGGCGCTCCTCGAGTCGATCCGGCCTGCCTGACCCGCGGCGGGGGAGCCCCGTCCGCTACCTTTAATATTTGCTCGGGGCTACAGTACAAGACACTGAGCCGCCATAACTCAGTTGGTAGAGTGGCTGGCTGTTAACCAGCATGCCACAGGTTCGAGTCCTGTTGGCGGCGTCCTCCTTTCTCCAGTTCCACGACGATTATATATCTGGACGACGGAACTCTTCCGCCGTCACCATCGGGCCCGTAGCTTAGCTGGTCAGAGCGCCCGGCTCATAACCGGGCGGTCATGCGTTCGAATCGCATCGGGCCCATCCCTGGGTTCCACTTTTTTCCTCCCGGCACGAACACCTCTTTCGATGCAGTGCCCGGTCTGCCGCGAGCCCCTTGCCGACGCCGGGACCGTCCTCGACGGGCTTCGCGGCCGCTTCGACCCGTGCCCCGATTGCCCGCCGGGTCGGCTCGACCCGCGGCATCCGCCCCGTGACCCGCCTGCGCCGTGCGACTGTGGCCGGCGGTCGCTCGACGGCGTGATGGCTGCCGTCCACGCCGTGCTCGTCGACGAGGACGTGCTCGATCCGTCGGCGCCGCTCTCGGGAGCCGGGACGCCCCTCCTCCATCCGCTCTTTCCCATGCACCGCCTGCCGCACCTGCCACAGCGGTCGCTGATCGTGGTCGTTCGCCGGGCGACCCCGGTCTCGGCCCGACGGCTCCTGGACGCGGTCCCCGAGGTCCGTGGCGTCGTCCTCGACCGCGGGATCGTCCCTGGCGCCGGTGGGGCGACGCACGAGCTCCTCGCCGGCTGCGACCTCTACGCCGAGGTGCGGTTCACCCCGCCGGGGCCGCTCGTCCTGTACAAGCAGGCCTCGACCTGCCACATCGAGGTCCCACGCCCCGCCGATCCGAAGGTGGCCGCGACCGACCGCGCCCTCCGCCGGGCCCTCCCTGATCTGTTCGTCGACGCGTGCGCAGGCGCCGGAACGCTTGGGCTCGTCGCGGCCCTTCGGCTCGTCCCGGAGGTCGTGCTGAACGACGCCTGGGGTCCCGCCGCCTGGTTCGCGGGACTGAACCTCGCCGTGAACCGCGAGGCCCTGCTTGTCGACGAGGTCGAGATCCTCGCCTCCTACGCCGACCTTCGCGAGATCGGAGTACGCGACGATCCCGTCATGGTCGCCGCCGCACGGGGGGCGCAGTCGGTTCGAGTCTACCACGGAAGCCTCTGGCGCCTGCCTCCGCTCCTCCCGCCCGCCGGGGCCCGGCTCGCGGCCATCGACCCGTTCGGCAAGGAGCCCGCGCGCCTCGCCGCGATCGCGCGTCGATGGCGTGATTGTGCCGGTGGAGAGGTATTTATCCCATGACGGGGGGAATAGATAACGGGAACTAGCCCGGGTGGTCCGGCGTCACCTGTGATCCGAAACCGTCGGTATGCGGAGGGCGAAGTTCGAGGAAGGCGCTCACGGCCCGGCCAGGTCCGTCGAACCCTGACGTTGAAACCTTGTCCTGCGAGGTCGACGGCCAGGGACCAATGCTCCGTAGGGAGCGGCGGCCTGTCGCTGCGGGCACCGGTTCAGGCCCGGAAGGGAGCAGACCCACCGTAGACGTACGGCGCCCGCGGGAGCGCGGGGTGGAGGAGGGGTTTGCCGGACGGGCCGGGTGCGTTGCGTCGACCGAGAACCCGTTCCCACCGGTTCTGATTCCATGGCACGTGTTGCGATTATCGGCGCGACCGGCAACGTCGGCTCTTTTGCTGCGCATCCGATCTCGGAGATACCGTATGTCGACGAGATCCTGCTCGTCGGGCGTCCGGGGCGCGAGTCGCTCCTGGAGGGGCTTCGCCGCGACTTCAACGACAGCTACGCGGCGCGGGGAACGAGCTGCCGCCTCTCCTGGTCGACCGATATCGCCGACGTCGCGGGCTCGGAGGTCGTCGTCCACGCCGCCGGGGCGGCCCGAACGGCCAACCAGGACCGGTTGGAACTTGCGCTCGCCAACGCCCGGCTCGTGGCCGACGCGGCCGAAGAGATCGGGCACCAGGCCCGCGAGGCCAAGCTCATCGTGATCACGAACCCGGTCGACGTGATGACCGCCGTCGCGCTCCGGCACACGGGGCTCAGGAGGGGGCAGGTCTTCGGCCTCGGCACGCACCTGGACTCCATGCGCCTCAAGGCCCTGATCGCGCAGGCCTTCCAGGTCCACGTCTCCGAGGTCCATACCCGGATCATCGGCGAGCATGGCTCCTCGATGGTCCCGCTCTGGTCCGCGACCACGGTCGGGGGGATCCGGATCGATCGCCTCCCCGCGTTCGAGGACCTGCCAACGGCGCGCATGTTCGAGAGTGTCCGGGCAGGTGGCGAGACGATCATCCGACACAAGGGTTCGACGGTCTACGGCCCGGGCGAGGCGATCGCATCCCTCGTTCGGACGGTCCTCGGCGACGAGAACCGGATCCTCACGGTCTCCGCCTACCTCCGCTCCGAGGTCCATGACATCGGAGGGGTCTGCATCGGCGTCCCGGCCCGGGTGAACCGGGAGGGGGTGACGCCGATCCCGATTCGGCTCGACGAGGACGAGGTCACGGCCTTCCGTGCCTCGGCCAACCGGATACGGGCCGAGACCGCGCTCGTCCTCGAGCGGCTCGAGTGGGAGTGACCGGCCGCTCCGCTCCGGCGGGCACGTCGAAAAAAGAGGCTCAGGTCAGGGTCACTTCGACGATCTCGGCACGCTCGACGCCCGGGACGGACGAGAGCTTCGTCTCGAGCTGGTCGGTCTGCCCGCCCTGGTCGCCGACCACCGCGACGACCATGAGCGCCTTGAGACCGAAGGCGATGGGCTGCTCCTGGATCTCGTGGATCTCGGGGACCGTCTCCTTCAGGGCCGCCTTGAGCGCCTCGAGGTCGATATCGGGCGACTCGGGCATGACCCGGATGATGCAGGCGACGTCGCCCATGGTCAGGGCCCCGTGAGCCCGCACTGCGGGCACATGTACGGAATGCTCTGCTCTCGGCACCGCAGGCACCGCTTGATCTCGTTCTCGCACTGGGGGCAGAGGAACGCGGTTCCGCCGACCTCGGCGAGAGGGGCATTGCACGATGTGCACTTCTTTGTCGTCATGGTGACCCGATCCTCAGTACGTTCACGCTCGGGGGTCAAATAAGCTGGGGTCGATCAGGGTACCGGGCACAGGCCGACCCCGGAGGGCCCGCTCGAGCCGGCCGGGCGACCGGGCATTAACGATCCGGACGTGGACGCCACGAGCGAGGGCGAATGGGACAAGGCACGGGTCGACCGCGTCCGTCCGGATCGGCCCCGTAACGACCTCCACGAGCCGGCCGCCAGCGGTGATGCCGTCGACCGACTTCGCGAGAAGCAGATCGGTTCCGAGTTCGGCAGCGCACCATGCCGCGATCGTGTCCGAGCTGACCCGCCACGAGTGCGGCAGCGGGTCATGGTCGCGGAGCAGGCGGTAGGGAAGGAGCACCGACGGACCAGAGGGGACCCGCAGCGCCCCGGTGGCCGGGAGCCCGAGCCCGGCGAGGTACAGGCCGACCTGTTCCATGGCCGCGATCGCCATCCAGTGTGCCGTGTCCGGAGCGGGGTCGAGCGCCCGAACGAGGTCCGCGAAGGGGCCGCCGCCCGGGACCACGAGGACAGGGCCGCGGAAGGCGGCGAGGACGGGCGCGAGTCGCGGCGCACAGTCGAGGAGAGAGCCGCCGAACTTGACGACGAGCGGGGGCACGGTGGCGTACTATAAACCGGGCCGTGACAAAAAGACGATCGATGCGGGCTGCGATCCTGCTCGTCCTCGTGCTCTGCTTCGTCCCGGTCACGGGCGCGTACGAGCTCCTCGAGGTCTGCCCCGACACCTGGCTCAAGGGCGAGGCCGACGAGTTCTTCGCCATCCGGGGCGAGGGGACGCTCGCAGGCGTCGCCGTGACCGACGGGGAGGGGACGGCAGCGTTCCCTCCCGGTGCGACGGGCAGCGGGCGTATCGTGGTTGCCCGGAACGGGTCGGCGTACGCGTTCGTCCACGGCGAGCTCCCCGACTTCGAACTCCAGGACGCCTCCGACGCCCCGGAGATGATCACGACGCGCGATCTCCGGCTCGGCAATGAGCGCGACGAACTGAGCCTGCTCGTAAACGGCGTCGAGGTCGACCGGGTCGCCTGGCCCGGCATGGTGGCGGCCCGGCAGGGCCAGGTCCATTATCGTGAGGGCGGCGCCTGGGACCGGCGCGTGCTGATGATCGGCCAGTCGCGGTTCGAGCCCCTGTCCGTGGCGAACGTCTCGGGAACGGCCTTTGTCGCCCCCGACTGCTCGTCGGAGGTGCTCGCCGACCTCGTCGCGTCCGCCGCCGCCTCGGTTCGGCTGAACGCGTACGAGCTGACCGACCCCGTCCTCGCCGACGCGCTCGTCGTGGCCCGCGACCGGGGCGTGACCGTGACCGTGCTCGCGCAGGGCGGACCGGTCGGCGGCGTCCCGTCGGGGGAGTGGGCTGTGATCGGCCGGCTCGTCGATGCGGGCGCGGACGTCCGGTTCATGGCGACCGACGAGGACGCGCATGCCCGGTATCGCCATAACCACGCGAAGTACATGGTCGTCGACGACCGCTGGACGCTCGTCACGACCGAGAACTGGAAGCCGGCCGCGTTCCCGCCGGAAGGCCGGCAGGGAAACCGGGGATGGGGCGTCGTCATCGACGACCCCCGGGTCGCCGAGTACTTCGCGGAGGTCTTCGAGACCGACCTGGGCGGGCGCGACATTCACGCGGTGACGACCGTCAGGCCCGGAGCGGTCGAGACCCCGTCTGGCCGCACCTTCATGCCCCGCTTCACGCCCGCGCCGTTCGTGGATGCCACGGTCACGACCGTGCTCGCGCCTGACACGGCGGACGAGATTGAGGCACTGATCAGCTCGGCGACCAAATCGGTCCGGATCGAGCAGGCCTACATTACGAACGAGTCTGGCACCCGGCTCCAGCGGTACCTCGCGGCGAGCGTGGACGCGGCGCGGCGCGGGGTCGAGGTCCGGGTTCTCCTCGACTCCGCGTGGTTCAACACCGAGGACGAAACCGACAACGACGAGCAGGTGCTGCTGATCAACCGGATCGCGCGAGAGGAGGGGCTCCCGCTCGAGGCGCGGCTGATCGACCTCGAGGCCCACGGGCTCGTCAAGGTCCACACCAAGGGCGTTGTCGTGGACGGCTCGCGCGTACTGGTCTCGTCGATCAACTGGAACGAGGCCTCGCCCTCGTTCAACCGGGAGGCCGGGGTGATCGTCGACGACCCCGAGGCAGCCACGCACTTCGCCGCGGCCTTCGACGCGGACTGGGAGCGGGGTGCATACGGATCGACCGCCGTCGCCGGCCGGGGCATCGACTGGTTCAAAGTCGGGGTCGCGGCGGTCGTTCTCGCGGTGGTCGCGGTCGCTCTGCTGGTGCGGAAGAGGAGATGGTAGAAGAGTGATCTTCAGCGTTTCTTTGCCGCGCAGCGGCAGAGGTCGCAGATGGTGATCGCACCCTCCTCCTCGCCCATGACCGAGAGCGCCCAGCGGTCGATCATGGTCGAGAGTTCGGGCGAGAGGTACAGATCGTCGCAGCAGCCGCGCTTATGGCTGACGTACTGAGAGATCGCGGCACGGCTGATGCCGAGCCGCCGCGCTATCTCGGTCTGCGGGACGCCCTGGCGTTCCACCAGGCGGCAGACCATCTCGGCGCGCGCCGTGGGAACGAGTTTGCGCACCATGGCGTCACAGACCATGATGTCGCAGACCCGCTCACTCATGCAGGCACCGCGACCGCGGGGTTCCGCGACTGGTAGATGATCTGTCGGGCGTCCTTGAAGTTGAACTTCTCGATGATGAGATGGTTCTCTTTCAGCTTCTTCAGCGCGTATCGTACAGTGCGCGGTGCGAGGTTCGACCGCGACACGAGCTCCTTGTGGGTCATAGAACCGCTGGAGTCCAGCAGGTTCAGGACCGTCCTGGAGGATGGGGGAAGACCAGACCCGGTCATGTATATGATGTTAACGCTGTTAACACTTAAACCTGCCGGTTATATTTAGGTTGATGGCGAACATTTTGGTGATATGCTGGTTCCGCAGGAGCGGCGCGCGCTTCTTCTGCTCGTCGGCGTCTTCACCGTGGTCGCCCTGGGTGCCGGTGTCCTCGAGTACCTCGGACCGGGTACGTTCGCGACCCCGTTCTCCCCCGGGCTCGCGGACGGAACCCTCGCGTCCGTGCGCGGCGTGGTCGAGGATGTAACGGAGGCGAAGGGAGGGCACCTGCTCTGCCGGATCGGCGGGGTCCGCGTCTTCGTGCCGGCGAGTGCAGTCCCCGAACCCGTCCCCCGCGAGGGCGAGCTCGTGGTGTGCTTCGGGACCGTCTCGACCTACGCGGGGGAGAAGGAGCTCACCATCCGCGATGCGAGCGACCTTGTCCGGGTCGATCAGGAGTAGTCCCGACACTCGGGGAGCAGCGCCTCGTACGGGGTGGGCGCCGCGAGCACGGCCCGTTCCCGTACCGACGCCCGCCAGGCGCGCCTGACCTCCTCGACGAAGACTCCCGCGTCGTCGACGGGAGAACCGAGCGCGGACTCGAGCCGGGCCTCGAGCCCCGTCATCGCCCGGTCCCGGCACGTGTCGAAGGCGGCAGCCGGACCGAGGTCGAGGAACGCGAGCAGGACCGCCTCCTCTTCCGGGCAGGAGGCGGATGCGACCAGGCAGGGGCGCGAGGCGCCGCTCGCGTCGAGAACGGATGCGCGGTACCGTGTGGGAACCCCACGCGCCCCGTGCCGACGTCGCTCCTCGGTCGCCGTGAAGCGGCTCCGGTCCGCCGGGTCGAAGCGGAGCGCCGCCTGATCCGGTGCCACCTCGCCGAAGAGAGCCCGCGCCGCGTCGTTCTCCAGGCGCACCCGACCGTCACGGCCGACAAGGACGAGGGGGACGGGCACGGTCGCGAGGAGCGACTCGAACGATCGGGCCCGTGCTGCGATCGCGGCACCGGCCCTGGCGCGATCCGCGGCGGCGAAGCCTTCCTCGGCGAGCGCGCGCACCAGGGCCTCCTCTCGCTCCGTGTAGGGAGAGGACCGATCCGCGACCACGACCACGCCGCGTTCCCCGGCGGGAACGGCGAGAATCCGGTCGAGAGGACGAGTGGTCTCGGGTACCGCCCCGCGCGACGCCGTCTCTCCGCCGGCAGCGAGCAACGCGGGGTTCACGCCGGCGAGCGCGGGCGAGACAGCGAGGGTCGCGAACCGGTCGCCGTCCTTCCCCAGGACGGCCCCGTACCGCGAACCGGTCGCCCGGATGGCCGCCGCGAGAAGACGCTCAGCTGCTCCGGTTCCCTCTTCCCGGTGCACCGCGAGCAGGGTCTCGGCGAGCCCCCTGCGGTCTTCGCAGCCGGCGAGATACTCTGCGAGCGGTGTCACGTCGCTCGCGGTCACCACCGCACCCGCGACGATTCCATCGTCCCCCGGCACCGGTTCGGCCGCAAGGAGGAATCGTCGCCCGGAGGCGTCGACCTCGCACGTCCCGGGCGTGCCGAAGGCCGCGAGACGCGCGAGCGGCTCGAGCGCCTGCGCGACCCGGTCCGGGAACGCGGTCCAGACTGTCCGACCGACGACCGGCTCCTCCGACCCGGCGAGGAGCGCCAGCGCTCCGCCGCCGGCAGCGACGACACGGAGCTCCTCGTCGACGAGCACGGCGGCGCCCGGCGCGCCGGTCACGAGCGAACGATGCGCCGCCTCGCTCGCCGCGAGCGCGTCCGCAGCTGACCGCTCGACCGTTCGGTCCTCGACCAGGACCGCCGCGAGCACCGGGGTCGCCATCGCACCCGTGAGCTCGCACCAGCGCTTTCCGCCGGTGGCGTCGCGGATCCACGCCCCCCGGGCGACGACCTCGCCGGCCGCCACGTCGGCCGCGAACGTGGCGTAGGCGGTGGGGTCCTCGAACGCCTCCGCAAACGAACGGCCCCCGAGCGGGCCGAGCAGGGCCGCGGCGCGGTCGTCCAGGTCGTGGACCCGGCCCGTTTCGGGCATGAAGAAGAGGGTCGCGGCCGGGAGACGATCGCGGAGCCCGTGGTACCAGACCCGGTACGCCGACGCCTGGGCCGCAGCCGTGCCGATCACGGACGCGGCGAGCACCCCGAGCGCGCCGACGGCAGCAGCCCCGAGTGCGACCGTGGGAAGCGGGGTGCCGGCCGCGAGGAACGCGGCCCCGATGAATGCGGCACCCCCGAGGGCGAGGGATTGGCCGAGCCGGCGGTCGCGGTATGCGCCGACTACGGCCGGCGTGGTGGCCAGGACGGCCGCGACGGCCGGGAGAGGTACCGCGAGGGCGCCGGCCGCAGCCCAGGCGACGATGGTGATCAGCGCGAGCGCCGGCAGCCCGGCATCAGTCCCCGGCATCTACCGGATGTGTGGCCTCCGCAGGCGCATCAACCTTGCCTGGCCGAAGAAGAGATATGCGAGGGGCGGGGTACCCTTTCCTCATGTCAAGCCAGGAGATCCAGGTCCAGATGCCCCCGGACCTCGACCCGGTCTACTCCAATATGATACAGCTCGCATTCAAGGACGACGAGTTCACCTTCCTCTTTCTCCACCAGATCCCCGGCACGAACCAGGCGCGGGCCAAGGCCGTCATCTCCATCTCCCCGCGCCACGCCAAGTCGCTCCTCGCGGTGCTCGGTCGATCCATGGCCGAGTACGAGGAGAAGTTCGGGGCCCTCGAGTCCCCGGGCGAGCGGAAGGAGGAGAGCGTCTCGACCACGCTCTCGGGCTACTCGTGAGATGGACCTCGTCGCGCCGGTGACCGGACTCGACGAGCTCGACGAGGTCGTCCGGGCCGGGCCCGACCTGATCGAGCTCCGGCTCGACCTCGTCGACCGCGAGGACCACGCCGTTCTCGCCGACCGGTGCCGAGGCCTACCGGTGCCCCTGATCGCGACCGTCCGCTCCCTGGAGGAGGGCGGCGGGTTCGCCGGCGACGAGGACGACTGCGCCCGGCTCCTCGCGCCGTTCCTTCGCGGTGCGCGGTACGTCGATCTCGAACGCAGGTTCCGCGGGCTCGCGCCCGCCGCTCGCGCGGCGGGATGCGCCGTCATCGCCTCGGTCCACCTCGGGACCATGCTTCCCCTGCCCGAGCTCTTCGTCCTCGAGCGCGAGCTCCGGTCGTACGGGGATCTTCCCAAGCTCGTGCTCGCCCCGTCCTCGGATGACGACCTGCTCGACCTCCTCTCCTTCACCCATGCGGCGGAGCGGCCGATCTGCACCTCGATCGCGGGGACGGCATACCGGCACGGCCGGGCGCTGCTCCCTCTCTTCGGCTCGGCCCTCGCTTACTGCGCGGCCGGCCGCCCGTCCTCGCCCGGGCAGTACACGCTCGCCGAGATGCGCGAGCTGATGCGCCTCCTTCGGTCGGGCCGCACCTGACTACGTGCCCCGAAACACGACGTACGCATCCTGGACCAGCAGGGCGTCGGCGAGAACAAGCCCGAGCATTGCCTCGGCCACCGGGACGAGTCGGGGTGCGATGCAGGGGTCGTGCCGGCCGGCGATACGGATCTCGACGGGCCGTCCCGTAACGTCGACCGTCTGCTGAGCCAGCGAGATCGACGGGGTCGGCTTGACCGCGCACCGCGCGATGACCGGTGCGCCGGTCGAGATCCCGCCGAGGATCCCGCCCGCGCGGTTCGGGCCCGTGAGGCCCGGGAGGATCGGGTCGTTGTTCTCCGACCCGAGCCGGGCCGCCACCGCGAAGCCGTCGCCGATCTCGACGCCCTTGACGGCACCGATCCCCATCAGGGCGCCCGCGATCGCGGCGTCGAGCTTCCCGAAGACCGGGTCGCCGAGGCCAGGGGGCACGCCGGTCGCGACCACCTCGACGATCCCGCCGACCGAGTCGCCCCGGGCGGCCGCATCCGCGATCTCGGCCGCCATCGCCTCGTCGCCCTCCGCGCCCCGGACCGAGACCACGCGGCCCGCGACCGTTATTCCCCGGAGCCCGAGGAGCTTGAGCGCGACGGCGCCGGCGGCGACCCTGCCCACCGTCTCTCTTCCCGACGACCGGCCGCCGCCGCGGTGATCCCGGACCCCGTACTTGGCGGCGTACGTGCAATCCGCGTGGCCCGGCCGGTATACCTCCCGGAGCGCGTCGTAGTCGGACGGCCGCGCCTGCTCGTTGCCGACCACGAGCGCGATCGGGGTTCCCATCGTGACCCCCTCGAAGGTCCCCGAGAGGATGGCGACCCGGTCCGCCTCGGGCCGGGGCGAGACGAGCGGGCCCGTGCCGGGCCGGCGTCGGTCGAGGAGCGGCTGGATATCGGCCTCGACGAGCGGGATCCCCGGCGGGCAGCCGTCGACGACGGCCCCGAGGGCGGGGCCATGGCTCTCGCCGAAGGTCGTGACCCGGAAGAGCCGGCCGAGAGTGTTCATGCGACCGCCTCCTCCACCACAGGGATCGGGACGCGGATGCCGAAGAAGGCTTCGAACTGCGCCGCCGCCTGGTGGGCGAAGAGCGCGGTGCCGGGTATCACGGTCGCTCCCGCCTGGAGGGCGCGCTCGAGGAGCGGGGTCAGGGCCGGCGTGTACACGAGGTCGAAGACGGTCATCCCCGGGCGAAGTTGCGACTCGTCGAGGAGTGCCCTCGTGTCCGGCGCCATGCCGACCGGGGTGGCATGGACCACGATGTCCGTCGCCATCGGATCGAACGCGGCGAGCGGCCCCGAGGCCGCGCCGAACCGTGCGGCGAGCACCGCGGCCCGCGCTTCGTCCCGCGCGAGCACGGTCACGGCCATGCCGAGATCCCGGAGCGCGTAGACAGCAGCGGCGGCCACCCCGCCCGCGCCGAGGACCACGGCCCGGCACCCCTGGCCCGCGAGGTGGACGAGCGGGGCCCGGACCCCGAGCCAGTCCGTGTTGCTGCCATGGAGCCGGCCCCCGCAGCGGACAACCGTGTTCACGGCCCCGATCGCGACCGCGTCGGGGGAGAGGATGTCGCAGTGCGCAACGATCGACTCCTTGAGCGGGAGCGTGACCGAGAGGCCCCGCAGGTCGAGCCTCGCCGCGAGCGCCACGAGCGTGGCGGGGTCGGCCGCGTCGACCCGGGCGTAAGCATAGGGAAGACCGTACCGTTCGACCAGGCGGGCGAAGAGCGGCGGCGAGCGGCTGTGGCCGATCGGGTGACCGGCGACGGCGCAGAGGCGGGCGCCGGCGGCGATCGCGCCGTCGACGGCCGCTGCCTCCGCGGGGGACGGGTTCAGCGCTGCGAGCTCGGCGCGGAGCTCGTCCGGCAACCGGGCCCCGAGCGCGGTCACGAGCAGGGCTGCGACCTGCTCCGGTGTCCGGCACCCGGTCCAGACACAGTGGTCGGCCGCGGCGCGGTACGCATCGGCCCGGGCCGCGAGCACGGCCCTGACCTCGTCGAGTGGCGAGAACGCGGTCAGTGCCGGTCGGTCGCTCCCGTCGCAGCGGCGGACCAGCTCCTCCGGCGGGCCCTCGAGCAGGACCGTCCGCGCCCTGCGCCGGAGGGCTTCGACGTTGCCGGGGTCGAGCACGGCCCCACCGCCGGCGGCGATCACGCCGTCGGCGCCGGCAAGTGCGGCGCAGACCTGCCGCTCGAGGGCGCGGAAGGCCGTCTCGCCCCCCTCTGCGAAGATCGCCGGGATCGGCCGGCCCGCCCGCGCCTCGACCAGCGCATCCGTATCTACGAACGGGAGGCCGAGACGGTCAGCGAGCAGCCGACCGACCGTGCTCTTGCCCGCGCCGCGCGGGCCCACCAGGACGACCTTCACAGCAGCCCGGCCTCCCGGAGCACCGACCAGAACCCGGGCCAGGACTTTGCCACGCAGCCCGGGTCCTCGATCTCGACGCCACCGACGGCGAGGCCGAGGACGGAGAAGGCCATCGCGAGCCGGTGGTCGCCGGCCGGGTCGATAGCGCCGCCGTGGAGCGGGGCCGGAACGACAACGAGGGCGTCCTCCTCGACCTCTGCGCCGGCCCCGAGCGTCCGGAGCCGGTCGGCCGTGACCGCGAGCCGGTCCGACTCCTTATGGCGGAGGTGGCCGACCCCCCTGATCCGGGTCGGACCCTCGGCGAGCGCGGCGACCACGGCAAGTGTCATGACCGTGTCGGGCGATGACGACATCTCACACTCGATTCCCTGGAGCGGGCCGTCACGCTCGATCGTGACCCCGTCCGGCCCGGCCGAGACGCGGCAGCCCATCGCCGCGAGGGCTCCGACGAACCGCCGGTCCCCCTGGGCCGAAGCCGCGTCGAGGTTCCTGACCGCGACCCGCCCGCCGAGCGCGGCCGCGAGCGCGAAGAGGTACGAGGCCGAGGACCAGTCCCCCTCGACCGCGTACGCCGTGCCCGCGTACCCCCCGCGGCTGACCGCGAACCGCTCGTACCCGCGGCGGTCGACGGCCGCGCCGAACCGGGAAATCACCCCGACCGTCAGGTCGAGGTACGATCGTGAGACCGGTGGCGAGGCGAGGCGGAGGACCAGCCCGTCGGGCATCAGCGGGGACGCGAGGAGGAGCGAGGAGGCGAACTGGCTCGAGACCTCCCCGTCGACCGCGACCTCCCCGCCGCGGAGCGGGCCCGCGATCTCGATCGGGGGAAGACCGTGCCCGTCGGGATAACGGACGGTCGCGCCGAGCGCCTCGAGGGCCGTACCGAGCGGCCCGACCGGTCGCTCCCGCATCCGGGCCGAGCCCGTGAGGGTGGCCCGACTGTCCGCGAGGGCCGCGACCGAGGCGAGCAGGCGGAGGGTCGTGCCCGAGTTGCCGCAATCGAGCACGGCGCCGTCGCCGGCTACGAGCGGCCCCCCGGCGCCCTCGACCCCGACCACGCGATCACCGGTCTCGATCGTCGCGCCGAGTCGGCGGAGCCCCGCGATGGTAAGAAGCGTATCGTCGGCGAGGAGCGGGTCGTAGAGGATCGAGGGGCCGTCGGCGAGGGCGGCCGCGACGAGCGCCCGGTGGGTCAGGGACTTGGACGGGGGGGCAGTGAGCGAGAGGTCGACCGGCCCCGCGCGGTCGAGGATGAGCGCGGTCACGGTTCGAGCCTCCCGTAGCGGCCGAGGTCCTTCACGGTGCAGAGCCGGCCGAGCTCGGCCACGGCGTCGTCCCAGCCCGTGCCGCAGTCGCCGTCGACATAGAAGACGTACCGGCCGAGCCCCCGTCGCGACGGCCGGGACTCGATTCGGGTCAGGTTGAGCCCGCGGGCCGCGAACGGGGCGAGCAGGGCGAAGAGGAGACCCGGCCGGTCCTCGAGGGGGTCGAGGAGGAGGCTCGCACGACACGGCGCCGGCCACGCCGCCGGCGCCCGTGAGATCCTGATGAACCGGGTCTCGTTCGCGTCGCTGTTCTGGCAGTCGCGCTCGAGCACGGCGAGATCGTAGAGGGTCGCGAGTTCGTCCGACACCAGCGCGGCCCCCGAGGGGTCGTCTCGCGCCGCGATCGCCGAGGCCGCGTTCGAGGCCGTCGGGACGAGGGGGAGGGCGAGCGCCTCGAGCCGGCGCGAGCACTGCTCGGCCGTCTGGGGATGGGCATAGACACACCGATGCCCGCCGCCCGCGTCCCGCGCGGCCAGGTGGTGGCGGATGGGAATGGTGCACTCGCCCGTGATCGAGACGGGGTGATCGGCCAGGCCGACGAGCGTCGCGCCGACCGACCCGGCCTCGCTGTTCTCGAGCGGGACCAGGCCGTCGCCCTCGCCAGCCGCGACGGCGGAGAAGACCGCCGCGATCGACGGGACGAGGCGAACGTCGGGGTCGAGACGCGCCGCGAGCCCGTGCGAGAAGGTCCCTGCCGGCCCGAGGGTCACGAGGGTCATGGCCCGGGCTCCGCGAGGCACCGGATCAGGCGATCGGTCTCGGTGGTCGCGGCCGCGCCGTACGGGGCGAAGCGGGCTGCGTCCTCCTCGAAGAGGCGACGGAACGCCGCCGGCTCCGGGTCGGTGACCGCCTCCGCGAGTTCCTCGAGGGCGCCGCGGGCCGCGACGAGCACGTCGCGGACGTTCGGGTTCTGTCGGAGGATCGGGCCGTAGAGCGCCGGGTCCTGGGCGAGGAGCCGGCCGACGAGCCCGAACTCGATCCGGTAGATTGGCGAGGTGAACTGCAGGAGCTCGTCGAGGTCGGCGCCGAGGACGCGCACGGCTCCCGCCATGACGAGCGAGAGCGCGTGGGCGAGCCCCTGGACCACGGCCATCAGCTCGTCGTGGCGCTCCGGGGTCGTGAAAGCCAGGCGCGTCCCGGCCCTTTCGAGGACCGCGAGCAGGGGGCTGTACTCATCCCTGGTCGCGGTCGCGGGCGTCACCGCGACGGTCTGGCCCGCGATCGTCTCCACGCCGGGGCCGAAGAGCGGGTGGAGCCCGACGGCCGGCGCGGGCGAGCGGCGCATGGCCTCGACCGGCCCCGCCTTGAGCGAGGTCAGGTCGCAGAAGAGCTGGTCCGGGGCGAGGACGGGTGCAACCGCTGCGATCACGCCGAGGGTCGCGTCGATCGGGACCGAGACCATCACCACGTCCTGCCGCTCGAGGAAGCGATCCAGCGGCTCCTCGGCGGTCCGTCCCCGGGCCGAGACCTCCCAGCCAGCCTCACCGTAGATCCGTGCGAAGAGGGAGCCCATGCCTCCCGTCCCGCCAATGATGCCGAGCCTATCGCTCACGGATCGTCTCCTCGATCGCATGGCCGAAGTGCCTGCCCCCCTCGAGCAGGACCCCAAGGACCCGGTCGCCGGGCGCCAGGGCCGCGACCGAGACCGCGCCCCCACCCTCGCGGACGAGCCGGATTGTCTCGGCGTTCTGGAGGATGACCGAGGCCGGCCGGCCGTCGTCGGCGACGGCCTCGACCAGCAGGAGCGGCCGGCGCTCGACCTTGACCCGGCCGATCGCGGCCGTCTCGGTCCCGCCCCCGGAGTCGACGCCGAGGACGCTCTCCCCGGCCCGGAGGTCCGCGAGGTACGCGGTCCTCCCGCCCGGCAGCAGGCAGTAGGCGTGGACCGCGCCCGCGTTCACGCGGAACGGCCGCGGCGCGACGTACGGGTTCTCAAGGGTCTCGGCGTGGACGAGCAGCATCGCCGACGAGGTGTTGCCCACGAGCAGGCCCTCGCCGTCGTCGAAGATCGAGCAGGTGTCGACGCAGACCCGGTCGCCCATGCCGACCGGGCGGATGGCCGTGACCGTGAAGCCGGCGAGCGGCACGTGCTCGTCCCCGCCCTTCACGAGCGCGGCCACGCGCCGGACCGCCTCCGGGTCACCCGTCGCGAGGACGATGCCCGCCACGCCGCGCTCGAGCGCGCCGAGGGCGAGCCGGGCCTCCTCCTCGGACGAGACCCGAGCGTAGACATTGTCCGAGCGAGCGACCAGGTTCTCGAGCGGGATCGCGGTCCAGTCGGACGTCTCGACCACGACCGGGCCGCGCCCGCCGAGCTCGACGGCACGGTCCTCGTCCGCCGAGGAGGTGATGGTCACGCGGTAGACATCACGGTCCCATGCGAGGTCGCCGCCGGGGCCGACCGTCGTGATCCGGCCGAGCGCCTTCACGCGTGCCGGCTCGTCCGTGACGATCGCGTCCGCGCCCGCCTCGAGCGCGGCGGTCACGACCTCCGTCGAGAACGGCACGGGCTCGACCCAGAGCGCCCTCATCGCGGCGCCCCGTGGACGGCGTCGACGATCCGGCCGACGAACGCGGCCGTGTCCTGCCGCTGGAACGCGTTCCTGCCCATGCAGACCCCGGCGCCGCCGGCGCCGACCGCCTCGGAGACCATCGCGATCGCGTCCTCGTCACCCCCCTTCTCACCGCCCGCGACGAGGACCGGGACCGAGCAGGACTCGACGATCCGCCGAAACGCCTCCGGGTCGTTCGGGTAGCTGACCTTGATCAGGTCTGCGCCGAGCTCCTCGGCCGCTCGGACGCAGTGCGAGACCGAGGCCGGGCTCGACGAGTTGATCCCCTGGCCCCGGGCGTAGGCCATGATCAGCAGCGGCATCCCCCACCGGGTGCACTCGCGCGAGACCTGGCCCGCCGCCTCGAGCATGCGCGACTCGTTCGGCGAGCCGATATTGATCTGGATCGAGACCGCGTCCGCACCGAGCGCGATCGCCTCCTCGACGGTGCAGACGAGGACCTTGTCGTTCGGGTCGGGGTTGAGCGCGGTCGAGGCCGAGAGGTGGACGATCAGGCCGATGTCCCTCCCGTGCCGCCGGTGGCCGGCCGTGACCATGCCCTTGTGGAGGACGATCGCGTTCGCCCCGCCCTCCGAGACCTCGGAGATCACACGGGTCATGTCGCGGAGGCCGTCGATCTGCCCGAGGGTCATGCCGTGGTCCATGGGAACTATCACGGCGCGGCCCGTGTTCCGGTCCATGCATCGCTCGAGCCGGATCTCCTTGCCGATCATCGGAGCACCTCCATGGCCTCGGCGGCGGTCCGGTCCTCGTGGACGATCATGGCCGCGGCCCGGACGAACCGGTCGGGGTGCGGGTGCTGGAACGCGTTCCGGCCGATCGAGATCCCGGCGGCGCCGCCCTGGACCGCGCCCTCGATCAGGTCGAGGGTCGCGCGGTCGTCGGTCCTGGAGCCACCCGCGACCACGACGGGGACGGGGCAGCCCCGCGTCACCTCGCGGAACGAGTCGGGGTCGCCCGTGTACACGGTCTTGACGATGTCCGCGCCAAGTTCGGCCGCGACGCGGGCCGCCAGCTTGACGTGGCTGACCGCGTGCTCGTCCTCGATCTTCCTGCCCCGCGGGTACATCATGGCGAGGAGCGGCATGCCCCAGTGCTGGCACTGGACCGCGACCCGTCCGAGGTCCTCGAGCATGCGGGCCTCGGAGTCGGCCCCGATGTTGACGTGCATCGAGACTGCGTCTGCTCCCATGCGCAGGCAGTTGGTCACCGTGTTGACCAGCACCTTCTCGTTCGGGTCCGGCCCGATCGCGGTCGAGGCGGAGAGGTGCAGGACCAGGCCGATGTCCGGGCCGTGCCGCCGGTGGCCGTGGAGGGCCAGGCCGATATGGCCGAGCACGGCGTTCGCGCCGCCGAGCGCCACCGCGTCGACGGCCGCGCCGAGATCGATCAGGCCGTCGATCGGCCCCTGCGAGACACCGTGGTCCATGGGCACGACGATGGTCCTCTTCGTGTTCCGGTTGATGATGCGTTCAAGACGGATCTCTTTTCCTCTCATGACAGGTACTCCCGAGGCCCCGGCACTGTTGACACAGCGTGGGGCGCTCAGAACGGATAATAGAAGGCGAAGCCGTCCGCTCGGCAGATAGAGGCTGAGCGAGCGAACGATGCGTGGCGATCAGGTGCCCTGGTGATAAAAGCACTCACGGGCGAAAAAACATTCACCACACATTGGGATAGGGTTCGTCGGACCCCTCTCATAAACCTGTCGGTTCGCCTCCGGTCCGGCAGGCATATCTCTCCCGTCGCCACAGGATCAGGAATGAGCGAGCCGGCGGCCCTGCCCCACTGGCCGATCTGGGTGATCGTGATCGGGATCGTCCTGACGGCCGCGGTGGTCTTCTGGCCGCTGCTCGGTGTCTCGGTCCTCGCGGCATCGGTCGCGGTGGTCCTCTTTCCTCTCCAGCGCTGGCTTGCGCAGCGGATGAACCCGGTCTTCGCGGCGACGATCCTGACGGTCGTGGTCGGGGCCGGGCTTGTTGGCGCGGCCGTCGTGACAATCGCGGTTCTGGTCCAGAACCTCGACTATATCGCCGAGATCGCGCGGACGATCCTGGACGCGGTGGTCGCACCGGTGACGGGGCCGCTCGTGGGCCTTCCCTTCGACCTCACGGAAGTGCTCGCCGGGATCCAGGCCGAGATCGGGGCCCTTACCGGTTTCCTCACCTCGCTCGTCGGCGAGATCCCGATGGTCTCGCTCGAGCTGATCACGTTCTTCCTCGTCCTCTACCTGACCCTCGAACAGGGCGAGGCGGTCGGCACGCGCCTGGCCGACGCGCTGCCGGGCGAGGTGGACCGGGTAGCCGGCCGGCTCTGGCAGATGGCCGTGGACGTGATGTACTCCATCTTCGTGGTCCACTTCGCCACCGCGTTCCTCTCGTTCCTGGTCGCGATTCCGTTCTTCTACATTCTCGGGTACGGCCATGTCCTCTTCTTCGCAGTCCTTTGTGGCATCTTCCAGCTCGTGCCGTTCCTGGGCCAGACAGTGATCCTGCTCGTGCTCGGCGGCTACGCGATCGCGAACGGCGACCTGCGGGGCCTGCTCCTGATCGTCCTGGTCGGCTACCCGTTCGTGGCGGCCATCCCCGACTGGATCATGCGCCCGCTGCTCATGGGGGCCAAGGCCCGGATTCACCCGGTGGTGATGTTCATCGGGTTCTTCGGCGGGATCACGCTTCTCGGGGTGGTCGGGCTGCTCCTGGGCCCGCTTCTCCTCTCGCTCGCGGTGGGGGCCTACGGGATCGTCGTGGAGGAGCTCGAGTTCCGCCGGGACGCGGCGCTACCTCCCGGGCCCGAGCCGTCGGCGCTCGGGGCCGCCGGGGAGGGCGCGGCAGAGCCTGAGACGGCGTCATGACCCGAGGGGGCTAGCCGTCCGGGGGACAGCCGGTCGAGCGGTGAACCGCGGCCCCGATCGGTGATGGTTTATCGCCCCGGCACCGATGTAGTACCGGCGCGGGGATAGCCAAGCCCGGTCAACGGCGCCGGATTTAGGGTCCGGTCTCGAAGGAGTTCGAGGGTTCGAACCCCTCTCCCCGCACTGGTCCAATCGCGGCCCCATCTGCTGGTGATGCAGCCTGTTTCTGCCCACGGTTTCCCGCCCGGAGAGATACCCCTACCGGCGGTGCGATAGCCCCCAGATAAGCGACGGGCCTGCGAGCGAACGGTCAGTTCCCTGGGCCCGAAATTCGGGAACGGCCAGGGGCCCGCATACGGAAACCGGGCTCCTCGAGATCGTACAGTCCGTCCCACCGTCGGCCTGGATCCCTCGGTGGAGGGTTCTGTTGGAGAAAAGAGAGGCGGGAGGTTCAGCGGTCCATCCCGCCCTGCGGGCCGCCCGAACTCATGTCCTCGCGGTCTGCCATCGCGCACTCGCGGTCGTACATGGCTCGCTCGCGCTCCGCCATCCCCCGCTCACGCTCGGACATTCCCCGCTCGCGATCGCACATCGCGCACTCTCGCACGGAAAGCACCCAGACATAGCCGCCCTCCTCACCGCGGCCCGTCCCCGCCTGCTTCTGCATCCCGGGGTCGTCGTCCTCGCTGGCCTCGCGGAGCATCCGGGACATCTGGTCCATGCCGGCCTCCTCGCTCTCCTGCGCTCCGCTGCGGCCGCCGGACGTGCCCCGCATCTCCCCGGCCTTTTCCGTGTTTGCCATGGTGATCACCGCCTGTTCTGGATGTGGATCTCGTCCGTATAGTCGGTCGCGCCCAGGCCCTTGCCCGTGACTCTGGTCTGTCGCTCCTTCATGCCCTGCTCGCGGGTTCGGAGTTGCTCGTCACGGTCTTTGAGCGAGCGCTCGCGTTCCGCGAGGTTCTGCTGCCGGGCGTGGGAGATCCTCCTCGCGCCGGATGAGCTCGGGGTCACCTTCCTCGCGGGCCTCGCGGAGCCTCCAGGACATCTGGCCCATGCCGGCATCCTCGCTCTCCTGTGCTCCGCGACCTGGCGTTCCCCGGGTCGTCATCTCTTTCTGGCTACCCGACGACTCGCCGGTCGTGGGCTCCCTCGAGCCGGCGCTGCGGCCCTCGCGCTGGTGTTCCATGTCCAGATCCACCAGCACCCTGAGAAGCGCTTTTTTTAAACAAAAATTCGTCCTTAGATATCTCAACATATCTTTCTTCCAACCGTATGGCCTGAGGAACAGAGCTCTACGCCGGGAGGAGTCCGCTACGTCACATGGACAGAACCAGGTCTCCTCGTTCCGCTCAAAGCGACCGTGTCGCCAGGCCAGTCGGTCCCCCCCGGTCTCGGGCCGTCGCGTATCCCCTCCTATAAGATTGTTGACACAGGCCGAGCCGGCGGAACGAACCGGCTCAGGACAGGGAGATCCCGGGGGTGTGAGAGGGAACTCGAGAGCCGGTTCGATACGCCAGCGCCGGTCGCGGCCCGCCGGCAGTGAGAGGACGGAGCGCTTCCGCGGGTGTCCCGTCATGCCGTATAATGTCGCGGGTCTGCCGAAGGGCCTCCACCCCGGCAGGCTTCCGATCTCGGACGCCCGCCAGGCTCTGGTCGGTTCAGGAACCTGGGAGATCTATGCCGCGCGGAGTAACATGATTCCTGGAATCGCCCTGCTCTCCATACTGCGATTGTGGAAACCGGACCGCCCTGAATGGTGCCTACCGGGGTCCGCCGACATAGCTATTTCTTGGGGGAGACGGAGGCACGAGTGCCGTCCTGCGCTGTCGCGCTCCAGGATCTCGCGATGGTGCCGCGGCTCGATCCTCGGATCCATAGCGAAAGCATGATTAGACATGGCAACATACAAGGTCGATAGAGTATTCAAAAGACCGCACGACTCCGCTGAGTGTACGGGTCGGGTGCGGCACCTCCGTTCCGCATCCCCTCATGGAAGGGGGATCTGCGCGATCGGAAATTTCGGCTCTCTTTAAAATTCGGAGAAAGTATATATATCTTGCCGAGAATGCGCGGATAGAATCTACGTAATTTGTGACCCTCGCAAAAAGGAAAGGGTTTAAACGGTTACTTCAAACCCCCAGAGTTGCATGAAGAACAGCCTGTATTTGAGGTCCGGCCTGGTCGTGCTGGTCCTGCTCGCGGCCATCCCCGCGGTGCTCGGTGCGACCACCATTACCGGCCCGACTGTGATTTCATCGCCTGGTACCTATGTCCTCGCAAAGGACATCACGGGCGGTAAATCGCCCGCGATCTGGGTAAAATCCTCCGGTGTCACGATCGATGGCAACGGCCATCTCATCGATGGCAACGATGCCTCGAGCAGTTTCGGGATCCTGGTCAACAATCCAGGCACGACGCTTACGGGCGTCACGATCAAGAACGTCCGCGTCCAGGACTGGCACTTCGGCGTCTACCTGAAGGGGGTCGCCAGCAGCACGGTGACGGGCGTGACGGGCACCTCGAACACGAAGGCCGCCATCAGCCTTCGTGAGTCGAGCCGCAACACGATCTCCGGCTGTACCGCCGCGGGTAACGAACAGGGAATCCACCTCTGGGCGAACTGCGACGGCAACACCATCACGGGCAACACCATGAAGGACAACTCCGACATGGGCCTCTGGCTCGCCGGTACCGGCCGCACGGGCAGCGGGATCGTCTACGACTCGACCGGGAACATGGTCACGAACAACGTCGCATCGGGGAACCGCTTCGGGCTCTACCTCGACTTCACCCGTGACAACACCGTCTCCAACAACAAGGCAAACAACAACGACAACCACGGTATCTTCCTGGACTACTCGTCCGGCAACAAGCTGATCGGCAACTCGGCCTGCGGCCACTCGCAGTCGGGTATCGTCCTCTTCGACTCGGACGGGTGCGCCATCAGCGGCAACACGGCCACCGGTAACGGCGACTACGGCCTCTGGGCGATCGAGAGCGTGTCGCTCTCGCTCGGGTCCAACGGGTTCTCCGGGAACAGCGCCGGGACCCACAAGCTCTCGGGCGGATCCACCGCCTCGGGCTCGGCCTCCCAGACCTCCGGCGGGGTCGCCCCGACAACGCGCGTCTCCACGCCCGCACCGGCAACGTCCGAGGCCCAGACGAACGCCCTGAGCAGGGCAGTCGCCACCCCCACCATCGAGAAGACGACCGCTACCCAGCCGTCGTCCGGCTCCGCGGCCATCACCGTGACGCCGGCAACGGCCAAGAAGGGCGCCGCCGTCAAGTTCACCGTGAAGCCGGCCGCCGGCAAGACCATCAAGTCGGTCTGGTGGTCGTTCGACGCGGACAAGCACCTGAACTCGTGGAACGCGCGGTCCACCAGCCCGACGTTCTTCTACCCCTCGACCGGCACGTTCTCGCCGCTCGTGAAGATCACCTACACGGACAACTCGGTCGCCGAGGTCAAGCTGTCCAAGTACGTGAAGATCTCGTGAGCGCGGGACGCGCTTCACACCCACCTCTTTCTCTCCTCTCAACCGTCGGCTCCAGCCGGACCGCCGTTCCGGCGCCCACGAAACCTAGATATCATCCCCCCGCCATCCCTCTGCATGGACCTCTACGTCCTCCGGCACGCGAAGGCGGAGCGGGCGGTCCCGGGCGGAGATGATGCGCGCCGTCCGTTGACGGAGAAGGGACAGCGGGACGCACGCCGGCTGGGCCGGTGGGTGCGCGAGCACGAGCTCGCGCTCGACCTGGTCGCGACGAGCCCGTATACCCGTGCGCACGAGACGGCGACCCTCGTGGCCCAGTGCGGAAGCGCGCTGCCGCTCATGATCTGGGACGAGCTCGTCCCGGGCAGCACGGTCGCAGCGCTCATGGCACGGCTCGCGACCCTCGACCCGAACGCGGCCGTGCTCGTGGTCGGGCACGACCCGCTGCTCTCGGATCTCGTCTCGGCCGCGATCGGCGGCGGACGGGCCCGGCTGGCGAAGGGCGCGCTCGCGCTGATCGGGCAGTTCTCCCCGGAGAGCGGAGGAGCGCTCGAGTGGCTGGTGACACCGGGGGTGATCGTGCCGGGACCCTGACGGATCGATCCCGTGCAGACCGGGAGCCCGGGCCCGACGCGAGTGCTTAAACCCGCCGGGGGCCCATCGTTTCTCTGTGCCGCGCCCGGCCTATCTCGTCGAGTACGCCTACCTTCGCGCCATCGCGACCATCGCCGCGATCGTGATCCACGCGGTGGCCCCGGCGATCGTCGCGGGGTCGGCTGGCCACCTCCTCGTGCCGTACCTCGCGATCGACGCGGCAGCGCACGTCGCGGTGCCTCTCTTCGTCTTCGTCTCGGGCGCGGTCCTGATGCACGTCCATCCCCCGCCCCTCGGGGCCGGCCGGTTCATCGCCCGCAGGCTCGCCCGGCTCCTGCCGCCGTATCTCGCGGTCTCGGTCGTCTACCTCGCGCTCATCGCCGACGGGCAGGGGGGGATGACCGTGAACGAGGGGGCCGTGCGCCTCCTGACCGCGACGGCGAGCTACCACCTCTGGTTCGTCGCGCTCGCGGTCATGCTCGCCCTCCTGTACCCCGTGGTCGCGCCGTGGGTCCGGTTCGCGCGGCCCCGGACGCTCGCACGGGCCGGAGGCCTCCTGGCCGTGCTCTCCTCCGCCTACTTCCTCCTCAAGGCCCTTCTCCACATTGTCGAGCCTGGCTGGATGGTCTCGGCCCTCCTGGTCCAGGGCCTCGCGCCGGCCGGGTACCTGATCTTCTTCGTGGCGGGGATGGCGCTCACGGCCCACCCGGACCAGTCGGCGCGACTCGCAGCGCGTCTCACCCCGGGGCTCGCCGCGCTGGGAGTCCTCGCAGCGGTCGCTCTCGGGGCGGCACGTCTCGCGGCCTGGCTCGCGCCGAGCCCTGCCCTCCTGGCCCTCGCGGGGCTCTCCTTTCTCGTGGAGCCGGCCGCGTATCTCCTCGCCACGGCCCTGCTCCTCGCCGGGGTCCGTGCCCTCGGGCCCGGGGACGGAACCCGCGCCCGCGCGGTGCTGGTCGCGCTCGGCAGGGCGAGCTACGGGATATACCTGGTCCAGGGCGGTATGGTCCTCGTCGTGATCGAGTACCTCGCCCGTCTCGGCCTCGGCCCCGCGTCGGCGGTCTTCCTGCCGGCGGCGGTGCTCGCGACCCTTACTCTCTCGTGGGGCGTGGTGGCGATCGCGACGGGGGCCGTGCGCGTGCTGAAGGACAGGGGATGGCGGCGGGACCGGCTCGTGGCCTCGAGGGCCAGGACCCTGATGGGGCCGGCCGGGTATGCCGGCGGTCCCTCCCCGGAGCCGGTGCCGGCGATCGACGGCGACCCCGCCGAGGAGCGCCGGCGGTTCTCGCATCAATCGCATCAAAAACGGGGTTGATGGGAGATGGTGATGGGAGACCGTCGGGCGACGCAGCAAGCTGCGATTGCCTATTCCTCTTCATTCTATTGTTTTTACTGTACGCTCTCCCATCATTCCCATCAGAACAGTGTGCGGGGGCCTCTCGCACCGTGCGGCATCGTCTCTCTCTGTTCCGCAGGTTGATGGGAGAACTATTCGCGATATCGCGTATTCAGGCGGCGTTTCTTAATTCGAGGCCATTGAGGCCGCCGGCGATCTCCCATCACGTCTCACATCACGTCCGGTGTTGATAGGAGTGATGGGGGAACGGGGCGGGAGCGCGGGGACTCGATTCGTGGGGGGGCCGCCGGTCCCCTCACCGCCACCGCGGGAGGGTCGCGGTGAAGGCCGCCGCCATCTCCCTCGCACGGTCGACCGGCATCCCGAGTTCGGCCGCGAGCAGGGGCGCGGCCCGCTCGACGCAGGCCTCGAGGGTCAGGTCCGGCTCGACGAACGCGCCGTCCCGGTAGCAGTGGACGCAGTACTCCTCGCTCGGGGAGCCATCCGCCTCCGTGCCCGCGTCGGCGGGCTCCAGGAGCGGCATGCCGCAGCTCCCGCACGAGGGGACCACCCGGCCGCTCCAGCGCCGGAGTGGCCGGAGCTGCGCGAGTACGAAACCCTCCGCCCGTTCGGGCGGGATCTCGAAGAGGCGCGACATCATCTTGCCGCCGCGCCCGGCCATCGTCTCGATCGTGGCACCCGGTTCGGTGAAGGATCCGTCCTGGTAGCAGTACCGGCAGTAGTACGTGCTCGGCCTCCCGTCCTCCTCCGTCCCCCGGTCCTCCGCGGCGCCGATGGGCATGCCGCAGCTATGGCAGGTCTCAGCGATCTCGTTCATGCGTCTCGTTCTCCATTTTTGCGCCCGTTTCGAGCGCGGCCGCCACGAACGCGGGCGGCATGAGGGTCCTGGCCGCGACCTCGTCGGGCGAGAGCCCGTCGGCTGCGAGCCTCCGCGCGACCGTGTCCATCGCCTCGCCCACCTCGACCAGGTGCCCGTCGGGGTCGTAGAACCGGATCACCCGCTGGGCCCACGGCGCCGTCTGGACCGGGTGGACCAGGCGGGCGCGCCCCTCGAGTTCCGCTGCGAACGCCTCGATCGCGTCCGTCTCGAAGTACAGTTCGCAGCGCGGCCGCTCGACCGGCGACGGGTCCAGCCCGCCGTAGATCATGGTCCGGGCATCGGCCGCCTCCCAGATCGAGAGGCCGCACGCAAAGGTCACAAGGCCGTCGAGTTCGAGGACGATCGGGAGGTCGAAGAGGTCTCGGTAGAAGTCGCGAAGGAGGGGCACGTCGTCGCTGAAGAGGACGACCGAGGCAAAGCGGATCATGATGGCCGTTCCGTGCGGCGCCGATGCTGCCGCGCGAATAAGCGTCCGCCGCTCTGGGAATAAAAGGATAGGGTACGCCGCGCAACGGGGTGACCCGGAGGGAGAAGGCCGGGACGGGAGGCCCTCGAGCCCAGACCCGGCATCGAGAGCGCTCAGGCCTCCCCGCTCATCACCTTCACGGTCCTGATGGCCGTCTCCCACTTCTCGGGGTTGTCGACAAGGAGAGTCGTGGGCTCCATGTTTCCCTCGAAGTGGACCACCAGGGACTTCCGGCCGGCGACGCCGAACGACCCGATCGACCCCATCGGCTGGTCGATCTTCGTCTCAACCGCCCGGGAGAGGAGCCCCCCGGAGGCGACCTCGAAGATCAATCGCCGCGTCGTGAGGTAGAGCGTCCCCTTGCCGAAGAAGTCCGACTTCGCACTGTCCTGCACGAGGACCTGTTCGTCTTCCTGTAACGACTCCATGCGACTTTCCGCCACCAGACAGGATCTCGGTGCCCGTTCTATTTCTAGATGTGGTGGTCCCGGGAGGCGGGCCGGCAGGCCCTCTGCACGCCCTCCGGCCATCTCCGCGTGATCCACCGCCGGAAGACGTGCCTTCCGCCGCGACGGCGCCCGGCGAAGATGGAAAGGTATAACGGGTGCCGGAAAGACAAACACCACGATGACGATGACGGGGCCGCGCTGGCTTCTCTTCCTGGCTGTCGCCGTCCTTGCCGTCACCGCGGCGGGGTGCCTCCGCGAAGGGACGGCCGGCGTCACGGGGCTCACGGTCGAATCCGTGAACGCGACGGCCGGATCGGTGGTGCTGAACGTGAGCACGACGGTCCAGCACTGGTCCGGGCCCGCAGTCGGGTCCGGCCTCCTCCGGGTCGAGGTCCTGGACGACGAGACCGGCCTCCGGGTCCACGAGGGGACGCGGGAGTTCGACCGCGTCGGCCCGGGGAGCACCATCGTGGTGCCGTACGAGCTGACCCTGCCCCGCCGGGGCTCGTACCGGGTCCGCGCGAGCCTGGCCGGCGAGGGCGTCCAGGCCAGCAGCGGCGAGGTGACGATCCGATCGCTCGAGCGGCTCCCGCCGGACGACGCCCGGACCCCGATCGCGCTCGCGGACATGGACTTTTTGGTCCGGGGGGTCGAGAACGGCAGGGTCCGGATCGAGGCGGAGGTCCAGCTGACAAACCAGGGGGACGGGCCGAACCCGGACCTCGTCGTCGAGATCAAGGCGCGGGAGGCCGATGCCCGGCTCCTCGCGGACCGGCAGTGGACCACGGTCGGCGCCATCCGCCCGGGGGCGACCGTGACCCGGAACGTCACCCTCTCGGTCCCGGACCGGCACAACTACGAGGTCGAGGCCGTCCTCTGGAGCGGCGACGTGATCGTCGAGCGGGGCTCGCGGTCGGTGAACCTCGCCCCGAACGCGACCGGGGGGACCGAGTTCACGGTCCGGCGGATCGATACGGGCGAGTTCGTGACGGCCGGGGGGACCGGGGGACCCGTGCCGGTCCCGGTCCCGACCCGGACCCCGGGCTTCCGCGGCCCGGTCGTGCTCCTCGGGCTCGCCCTCCTCGTCCTCGCGCGGAGGCGGCGCCATGACTGAGGGGCCGCCCGCGGATCCCCCGTCGGCCCCGCGCCCGGAACGGTCGCGCCGGGAGTCCCTCTTCGAGCTCGTGGTCACCGGCCTGGCGGGGATCGTCCTGATACTCGTCCTCTTCGCGACCGTGCAGCTCTACTTTGCCGTGCAGGAGGCGATCCGGTACTGGGTGGCCGACCAGTACGTGCCGCTTGTCAACGGGGCGTTCTACCTTCTGGTCATCGTCGGCGGGGTCTACCTGGTCCTGCGGGTGTTCCGGCGGGGCTCGTAACGGGCTCCGCGGCTGTCCCCGCCGGGGAGAGAAGAGGGGGAGGGGGCGGCTCAGACCTCGGCCCGGACGTCGACGAGGCTGATGGTCCCGGCCCCCGGGCGGGGATGGTGCTCGCGGAACTGCCGGAGCCCGACCGTCAGGTCGCGCGTGAACGCGAAGTAGCCGATCTGGGTCTTTCTGCAGAGATTGAAGGCCATCTCCATCAGCCCCCGGGGGTCGGGCCGGCGCTCGCCGAGCCAGATATGGAAGATGTTCCCCCCGTCCACGATCGGAAAGAAGACGTGCTCGAGCTCCATCCGTCGTGTCAGCGGCACGGGGGCGCCCGGAGCCACGTGCGTCCCGTTCGTGTAGTAGATCGGGAGGTCCGCCGAGGTCCCGAGCCGGGAGAGCGCATCCTCGAGGTCGCCCTTGATCACCCGCTCCGCGTGCGACCGGAAGCGGCGGTCGAGGAGGTCCGCGACCGCAAACCGCTGCCCGGTCGTCTCCGCCGGGGTCCGGGCGAGGGCGATGGTCATGCCGTGTTTGGCCGAGAGCTCGCGCGCGTAGAGCTCGAGCTCGGTCATGGCTCGGACGGCGAGCCGGAACGCCTCGCGGCCCTCGTGGAGCTGAGCCCCGCAGTGGTGCTGGACCATCTCGTTGACCCCGACCACGCCGATGGTGTAGACGAGGGGGTCGAGGTCGACCGCGACGGCCCCGCGTTCGCCTGTGTTCGGATCCTTCGGCCGTTGCATCGCGAACGGCATCCGGCCGCTGGCGCGGACGTTGTTCATCCAGCGCCGTTTCATGCGGAAGGTCTCGACGGCCTTGTCCATCAGGCCCTTCAGCTCGGCAAACAGCCGGTCGTCGGAGCCCTCGGCGACGTACGCAGCCCGCGGGCAGTTGATCGAGACCACCTGCCAGGAGCCCATGGAGAAGTGCGCGCCGTCCTTGAAGACGAGCTTGTCGTCGAAGCCCGAGTCGTTCTCGGCCAGGCTCGAGAACTGGTACGCGCAGCACTGGTAGCAGCTGATCCCCTTGCCCGCGCCCCGGTACGCGGGGAGCTGGTTGTCGTAGTACGGCGTCCCGAACTTGGACGCGAGCTCGAAGGACTTGAGGTAGAGGTCGCGGTACGTCGGCAGGTCGGGGTGCGCCGCGTTGAAGGCCTCGTCCTCGGTCATGAAGTCCGGCTCGATCGAGATCTCGGGCTTGGGAAAGTTGAACGGCTTGCCCCAGGCGTCGCCCTCGAGCATGACGTCCATGAGCGCGAGGAAGCAGAGCCGGACCTCGCGCTCGAACTCGCCGTAGACCCGGAGCGGGGCCTGCTCGCCGTCCCAGACCCTGCCCTTGTAGACGCAGGGCTTGTCCTTCCAGAGCACCGGCACGCCCGGCGAGAGCTGGACCGACGAGAAGACGAGCTGGCCACCCCGGGCGACCATCATCTGGGTCATCTCGTAGACGAACATCTGCATGAGCTGCCGGATATCGTCGTACGGCATCCCCTCGAGGTGCGGCGCGAGGAAGGTCAGAAAGTTGTAGTAGCCCTGCCCGCCGGCGAAGTTCGTCTGGGCCGAGCCGAGCGCTTTTACCGCGTGGAGCACGGCCACCTCGGCCCGCTTTGCGGGACCGGCGACCGAGGCCTTGGTGCCGTTGCCATCGGGCATCAGGCCGTAATAGAGGAAGTAGCGGAGGTCCCAGTCCTGGCAGAACGGCCTGGTGCCGAAGTACTCGAGGTCGTGGACATGGAGGTCGCCCGAGAGGTGGTGGTCCGCGATCTCGGGCGGGAGCTGGAGCAGGTACTGCTCCTTCGAGATCTTGTCGGCCTTCTTCTTGTGGGAGGTCTCCGCGTTCTCCTGCAGGTTCGCATTGTCATGGGCCTCGAACCCGCGCCCGACGTCGATCTGGTGGGCGTCGAAGACCGGCGTGCCCACGCGTGTGCAGACGTTCCGGAACCGGACCAGGCCGCGCTCGAGCAGGACCATGTTCATGATCTCGCGGATCAGCGGGGCCGAGAGCGTGGCCAGGTTGAGCCGCCGTATCCGGTCCTCGACCTCGCGCGCTACCATGCGCGCCGTCTCCTCGTCCGCGCCCGCGCCGCCGTAGAAGGTCTCGACGAGCCGGGTCTCGACCAGGAGCTGCCGGGCGATCCGCTCGCGGTCCCACTCGAGGATGTGCCCGTCCGACCGCCGGACGGGCGGCATCGCCGGGACCCAGACGCCGTCGAGGGTCGCCTGCCGGGTCGTCTCCGGGGGGCTCACGCGGTCACGCCCCGCCGAGGAGGGCATCGACTGCCGAGTGGTCAACCTCGCCCCCGGCGAAGAGCTCGGCGGAGGTCAGGAACGTATCTCCCTTCCTCAGCACGGGCGCCTCGTTCACGAAGACGCCGTTGACCCGCAGCTCGGTCAGTGCTTCCGCGGAGGAGAGGTCCTCCTCGGCGTACGCGGCGCCGCGCGCGTCCAGGTACGCCTTCAAGAGCTCGCAGTTCGGACAGAACTCGAGCCGATACACGATCACCTCTTCGGTCACTGGCCCACCTCCGTTGCGCGGGTTACCTGTTGGGCGCGCGATATATTTTCTGTTATGGTATGACCCCGCCGCCGTCACCGATGGTCCACGAGACCGTGACCGACTCCTCGCCCTCGATCGCCTCGGGCTCGAACGAGGTCGGGGCGGCCGCCCCGCGCACGGCCCGGGCCTCGAAGGCGAGGGGCGAGATCGGGCGGACGTCGGTCCAGCCGTACTCGATCCCGGCGATGGGGCCGAGCCGGACACCGGCGGCTCCGGCGATCGTCGCCGCGTTCTGCAGGGCGGCCGCGACGGCGGCAGCAAGGAGACGCTGCCGGAAGGCGTCGGGGTCCGCGAGCTCGAACGTCACCTGGACCTGGGCGCCGGGCGCGGTATCAGCGATCGCGTCGAGCACGGCGCCGGCGTCGGCCGTCCGGGGCAGCTCGAGCCGGAGCGCGTGAACGGCCGCGAAGCCCTGGAAGAGCCGGCGCTCGTGCTTCGGGTCCCACTCCTCCTCGCGCCCGACGCCGAACCGGACCGTCTTCAGGGCGGTGCGGGCTATACCCCGCCCCTGGATCGCGCCGCGGATCGCCTCGACCTCGAGCGCGGCCCGCTCGACCGCGTCCGCATAGTCCGTCGATCGTCCCCTGACCTGGAACCCGAGCACGGTGAGGTCGGGGTCGGTCCTGAGCTTGCCGCGTCCCTGTACGCGGATCACAGCATCGGCCATGCCCCTCTCTAGTACGGCCGGGCACATCAAGGGATCGGCCAGGCGCAGGCTTATGCCCGCGCCGGGCCGCATACTACTCCGGTGCTCGCCCGCCTCACCCGGCTGATGGCCATCTCGCCGGTTCGCCGGCAGTCCCTGATCGGGCTCTTCACGACGATCGGCTCGACTCTGCTCGGCTTTGCGGCGACCGTCTACATCGCCCACGCAGCCGGGGCCGAAGCGCTCGGCGCCTTCTACCTCCTCTCTGCCTACCTCGGCTTTCTGCTCCTCGCCTCGGACCCGGGGCTGGGCGGGGCAGCGGCCCAGCGGATCGCCGGACGGGACGAGCCGGCCGCGTACTTCTCGGCGTATGCGGCCATCCGGGCGGGGCTTGCCATCGCCATCGCTGCAGGGTTCGTGGTCGCGGCGCCGCTGCTCGTCGACCTCGGCCGGGCGGGACTCGTCTCCTGGCTCGCGCTCGCCCTCCTGGCCTCGACCGTCGCCGGGATCGCCGCGACCGGGGTCTGGTCCACGGGCAACGCGGGGATCGGCCAGGTGGCCGAACTCGTCGGCGTGGGCGTCCGCGTGCTGGTCCAGGTCCTCGCCGTCGCCGCCGGCTACGGCGCGGCCGGGCTGGCGGGCGGGCTCGTGGTCGGCACCCTCGGCGCCGCGCTCGTCAACCTCCGGTTCCTCTCACTCCGGCCGGGCCGGTTCGCCGCCCGCCACCTCGCCGCGCTCGGACCGTTCGCGTTCTGGACGTTCCTGGTCACGCTCGTGGCGGTCGTCAGCGCGAACGCGGACACGATCCTGATCGGCTATTTCCTCTCGGACCGGGAGGTCGCGCTCTACCGGACCCCGCTCCAGCTCGCGGCCCTCGCCGTCCTCTCGACCATGCCGCTCCGGGCCTCGCTCGCACCGCGGATCGTCGGGTGGACCGCAGCCGGCGAGCTCGGCGAGGTCGCGGGGGCGCTCGCCCGCGCCTGGACTTTCGCGCTCCTGTTGGCCGCCCCGGTCGCGGTGGGCGGGATCCTGCTCGCGGACCAGCTCCTCTACTTCCTCTACGGCGCGGAGTTCGCAGTGGCCGCGCCGGCGTTTGCGGTCCTCCTCGTCGCCCAGCTCGTCTCGGTCGGATCCCTGCTCGAGGGGATGGCGCTCTCGGCCGTCGGGCGACCGAGGGGCGCGTTTGCCGCAGCCGGCGCCGGGGCCGTGGTCCTCGTCCTCGCCGACCTGGCCCTGATCCCCATGCTGGGCACGGCGGGCGCGGCCCTCGCTCTCCTCGCCTCGGTGGCGGTCTCGACGATGCTCGCCCGGGTCCTTCTCGGTCGGACTATCCGGGTTCGGCTCGAGCGGCGGCCCCTTGGTGCCATCGCCCTCGCCGCCGGCCTCATGGCCGGCGCCGTCGTCGCGTATCGCGCTCTAGTTCCGCCGGATTCCCTCCCGCTCCTGGTCGGTGCGGTTGTCCTGGGTGCGGCCGTCTACCTCGGCGCGGTCCTCGCCCTGGACCCGACGATCCGGTCCGAGGTCGCGGGGCTCGCGCGGGCGCTCCTCTGAGCTGGAGGCCGCCCGGGCAACCGAACATGCTTTGTACCGGGCGCGCCCACACTCTCCCCCATGGTGCGGACCTTCGTCGCGGTCGACCTCCCCGCCGGGATGCGGGATCGGATCGCGGACGCCGTGGAGCCGCTGCGGGGCTCGGGGGCGCGGCTCGCTTTCGTGGCCCCATCCCAGATTCACGTTACGCTCGCATTCCTCGGCGAGGTCGATCCCGATCGGCTCCGCGCGGTCGCGGACGCACTCGGGGGCGTCCACGCGTCCCCGTTCGAGGTCCGGGTCGGGCCGATCGAGGGCAACAGCCGGTCGTCGCCACGGACCATCTGGTGCCCCTGCACCGACGACGGATCGCTTGCCGCGCTTGCCGGCTCGGTCGGTGCCGCGCTCGAACCGCTCGGGTTTCCTCCCGAGCGACGGCCGTTTCGCGGCCACGCAACGGTCGCGCGGGTGAAGGCGTTTCACCCGTCGCTCCTCGATGGGCTTCGGGCCCTGGCGCGCGACGGCTTCGGGACCTTCACCGTCGATCGGTTCCGGCTCAAGCGGTCCACGCTCACTCCGCAGGGGCCGATCTACGAGGACCTGGCAGAGGTGGTCCTCTGAGCGACGCGATCCGCGAGACCGTCCTCGCCCGGATTCGGCCGCGGGCGGACGAGTGTGCCCACCTCCAGGGCG
>Ga0255346_1000150_pt1 | contig 125075 bp, 109 predicted proteins | sample wastewater_treat_FD_194410 | JGI IMG/M metagenome (GOLD analysis project Ga0255346, IMG submission 194410) | Wastewater microbial communities from Lulu Island WWTP, Vancouver, Canada - plant22 | ecosystem: Engineered > WWTP > Wastewater > Unclassified | place: Canada: Vancouver, British...
ACCTCCCTGCCGGTTTTATCTATAAAGCCATATTTGCCATCAAGACACACTTTTGCCAAGCCTTCTTTGAAAGATGTTGCATCATCGTACTTGATGCCGGTTATCTCCCTGCCGGTTTTATCTATAAAGCCATATTTGTCATCAAGGCGCACTTTCCCAAAACCCTCATTAAAAGATACAGCGTAATCGTATTTGATGTCGGTTATTTTTTTACCTGTCTTATCTATAAAACCATATTTGCCATTATGCTCTCTTACAGCGAACCCTTCGGAGAATGTAAACAAGCTGCCATAGCTCTTTTTCGGGCTATTGCAAGAAACCAGTGCGATAAGCGAGATTATCGCTATAACTACTGCTGTAACAATTGATTTTTTCATTTCATAGTCAGTTAGATATTCCGTAATGTTTTATAGCATCTTCAATCATATCATTGAATTGCCGGATGAATTGATTGCGCCAGAGTTTATTCTCCTCTAATCCTCCTCCGGCGAGGCCCGTAACACCAACAAAGCGTCGTCTTGCAGTCTGACCGGCACTGAGAGTTCTCCGCGGATGGTAATCTTTTCACCGGGAGCAGGGGTTAACTCGTGGCCAACCACAAGCAATTCTTTGGTTCCATCGGTTAAAATAATGCCTTTAAGTCCAAACATGGAAATACTTTTATTGACCGTTCCTTTTACCAATATTGTCTTATCCTCATATTTGTGTGTATTCTTGTAAAGTTCGGATATTTTAACGGGGACTATCCGGCCGCAACTTGCGGTGAGCAGTAAAAGTACAACTGCAGAAACTAAAATGGATGTTTTTTTATTCATTTTGAGTCTATTTAATGATATTATTTTTTAAGCATTATGTGGAAACGCATTATGTGGAAACGTTTGCCGAATTGTATTCAGTCGTCAGAAATCAATTCAGACAAAACGTCTTGTAAAAGTCATCAATAAATTCGGAGGCAAAAATAATGATATTTACCATATATGGAGAATCAGGCAAGGAGAAAAGCATACTAAAACAATAACTCTTCTTCTTTAAGTTGGATTGAGCCGATAAACATTGAATAATAAACCGGCATATAGGTAATGTTGTTTTGAATTTTGACTTCGCGCTCATTTGAGAGGACTACGCCGGACTTTATATAATAATCCTGAACACTCAGCAGATTATCCAAGGCGCTATGCCTTGTGTAATCTTTGCCTGATTTTACCTCAATAGGAAGAATACTTGCGGTGGCCGGGTCATTTATCAGAAAATCCACTTCTCCTTTGGCTCTGTTATCATAATAGAACAGTTTATGATTGTGTGCGGAAAGTTCCTGGGCAACAGCACTTTCGTATGCCGAGCCAAGGTTGATGCTCTTTTCGTTATTGAGTATGGGTTGAATATTATTTTGATATAGAGCAGCTGTTAGCAAGCCCACATCGTTAAAATATAGTTTAGTGAGGTTTTTGCTCTGACTTTCCGCAAGCGGAAATTTAGGGTTTGAGACTGCACGGGCTGCGTGCGTTATACCCGATGATATCAGATATTCGAATTCTTCCGTGTACTGACTGAATCTATCCCCTTCCTTTCCCCTTATTTCCTTCGCTACTATTCTCTTTTTTTTGTTCTCCATCTGTGAAGGGACCATTTCATATATACGACTAATATGCAGCTTCTTCTGACTATTTCCCTCATATTTTGTGGCATCGGCCGCATAAAGCTTCCGTATCGAATTCTGAATTTCACGTACCTTAACTATATTGTGTGTGGAAAGATATGTTTTGACAGCATCAGGCATTCCTCCGACAAGAAGATACTTGCGAAATAGATCAAGCAAATGATTGTGTTGTTCTTGTGACAAGCTTTCTTTTCTTTCATACTTATCCTTCAATGATCCGATAGCTTCAAACCCAAATCCATTTGCTATAAGAAACTCCTCAAAATCCAATTGATACATACTCTTAAGTATCACGCTTCCAACCGGAATTGATGTAGTGAATCTTAAGGTTATACCCAACAAACTGCCTGATGCGATAAACCTATACTTCCTCTCCTGACGAAGAAACTTGAGCATGGTCAAAAATTGAGGATATTCCTGTATCTCATCTATAAAAACGAGAGTGTCTTCATAGGTATTAAGACTATGACCTGCCAACATGCCGAGGGCAATATAAAAATCCTCTACCTTATGTACATTCTCGAATATCTTTGAGCCTTCCTTATCTTCGGCAAGATTGATTTCTACGAAATTATTATAAAGTCTTTTACCTACCTCACGTATGATAAAGGACTTTCCAACCTGCCGGGCACCCTCTATAATCAGGATTTTATCGGAATCGGATCTCAAATGCTCTTCAATGTAACTCTCTATTTTTCTATACAACATACACTTTTCAATATAAAATAATGTTACAAATATACACTTTTCAAATTAATCTGCAAGAAACCTACACTTTTCAATATAAATTTATGACCCGAAATTACACTTTTCAAATTTTGACATAACTTTTTAGCAATATTTCAACAATAAATCAATCTTAACAGAATTGTCATTTAATTGTAACGGCTGTGCAACACTAATGCAAGACCTTTGCGGAACAAACCAAAATGTAAAATTGCTTTTGTGGCACATAAATTCTTACTTCTTTCTACGCTGTTGTTAGCCTTCTCAGGGTCAATTCTGGCGCAAAACGGAACGATAAAAGGCTCAATTGTAGACTCCAAAACCAAAGAACCGCTCATCGGAGCATCAGTTGTGATTGAAGGAACCTCCAAGGGCGCAGCTGCGGACCTGGACGGAAATTATATCATTCCCGGCGTTGCCCCGGGCACATACACGCTTGTCGTTTATTACGTTTCGTATGAAACAATCACCAAGAAGGGTGTTTCAGTTACCAAAGATAAGGAGACCATCGTAGATTTTTTAATGAATCCCGACCAACTCAACCTTGATCAAGTTGAAATTGTGGCACGTGCCAATCGCGAAAGCGAAAACATTTTACTCGGAGAGCAACGTAAATCTCTTTTTGCCATACAAGCGGTAGGTGCCGTAGAATTGTCGAGAAAAGGTATTGCCGACGCGCAGGCAGCTGTGGCGCAGGTGTCGGGAATATCCAAACAAGAGGGTGTTAAAAACGTGTTCGTGCGCGGATTGGGCGACAGATACAACGCCACATTACTTAATGGATTCCCTATTCCTTCGGAAGATCCGGAATATAAAAATATCGCGTTGGAATTTTTCGGAACCGATATCATTCAAAATATCGGAGTAAACAAAGTTTTCAGCGCATCGAATGTGGGTGACGTGGGCGGTGCGGTTATAGATATCTCTTCAAAAGAGCTGACGGACGATAGCGCTTTTGCCGTGGATTTGTCCGCCGGAATCAATGCTACTGCGATAAAAAACGATTTTCTTCGTCAGGACGGCTCCAATTACCTCGGATTTGCCAACACAAACCGGCCAACTCAAAATCAGCACAATTTCCCCAATAGTTTGGATCCTACAAAGGTTTCCTTCCCGCTTAACCACGGTTATGCTATATCGGGAGGAAAAATGTTCCGGATCGGAAAGAACAACAACCCTCTCTCATTTTTTGCGGTAGCTTCGCACGGGACAAGTTTTTCCTATACCAAAGAAATTGTGCGAAATACAACATCGAACGGAACCATTTTCCAGGATCAGAATGGAGACAAATATTCACAAACCACCAATCAACTTGTATTAGCCAACGCCAATTACGAAATGAATCACCGGCATAACATTAACTACAACTTTATGCTTATTCACGTTAATGACCAATATGTGGGAGAATATGGCGGTTTGCAGACCGAAGCCTTTCAGAGCAGTCCCGACCTTTCGGGTATAATCCGAAGGCAACAGACAAATGACAATCTTTTGATGGTAAATCAGTTGGTTTCCGATTGGAAATTATCCGGGATCACCAGACTATCCGTAGGTGCGACCTACAACAGGGTAAAGGGCTTGGAGCCTGACCGTCGGGAAAACTATTTCACACATGTTGAAGGAGCTCGGTACAATTTGACCCGAAGCAATCGCAACAAACGTTTTTTCTCCGATCTGAATAATAATGACTTCAATGCCAAGGCAGCATTGTCCATAAAATTGAATGACAGATTTGATACGGAAAACTCCTTCGTACAAGTGGGATATGTAGGAAGGTTTGTCATTGACAAGTTTAAAGCGGTGGAGTATAACTACAGTCCTTTGGGAATGGCCGATTTCACCATGGAAAACCTGAGTTTGGATAAGCTGTATGAGGATAATATAAGCCAGGGTTTGCTCACAATGGATATGGGGGAGACAAACTCTTACAAAGTATTAAAATTCATACACTCGGGTTTTGCGGAAATATCTTACCGGTTGGCTGAAAAATTGGCCGGAAATGCAGGTTTGCGAGTGGACATTGTGGACTTAACCGTCAATCATAATGTAACTCATGCCGCTCCCGGAAGCGAATCGATAAAGAAAACCTATTTCTTACCGAGCTTAAACCTGAAATACGACATAAATGATAAAAACAGCTTGAGGTTGGGAATAGGTAAAACATACACCTTGCCGCAATCGAAAGAGATCTCGCCTTATCAATATGTAAATATCTCTTTCGCGAGCCAGGGTAATCCTAACATCAGACCATCGGACAACTATAATGTGGATTTAAAATGGGATTTCTACATAACCAATAATGAGCTTTTATCGATTACCGGTTTTTACAAGTATATACAAAATCCAATCGGACGTGTAGATCAAGGAAACTCTGCGGGACTTCTTACCTATGATAATATCGGCAAGAGCGCAACTGTGGGCGGAGTTGAGTTGGAAGTTCGCAAAAATATTTTCAATCGGTACGATACTCAACTTGAGAAATCCAATCGTCTCTCATTCGGACTCAATGCCTCCTATATCTATACTGACTTAATGCTTGATATACTCAATACGGAGCCACGTAAAATTAACCTCGAAGGGGCCTCCCCTTTCTTACTGAATGTGGATTTATCCTATAATTTCAGGAAATACGACAAAAATTTTACCGCATCGCTCGTTTTTAACTATTTCAGCGACAGAGTACACACCATTGGCACAAAAGGATTCAGGGATATTGTTGAAGAGGGAGTTCCCACATTGGATTTTGTGGCATCATACGGATTCAACAAACACTTTTCTATAAACTTCAAAGCTGCGAATTTGCTTAATTCCGCTTATCGTTTGTCAAGGGAAAGCAGTGCTTCCGATGAAAAAACGGTACTGAATGAATTCAAAAAAGGACAAAATATCAGCTTAGGTATAAGCTATAATTTTTAACACGAATAATAAGAGAAACTAATTTTAAATTTATTACAAAAATGAAAAAAATTCTTTTTTACCTGCTTCTGAGCTCCACGCTTGTTTTTGGTGCTGCTTCTTGCGAAGATCCTATTATTCCGGATAAAGAGGAAGACAAAAACTTATCCGGTTCAATCACCGAGGTCAGAACTCTTGATGCAACGGTTGAATATCTGTTGGTAGGCCCGCTTCTCGTTGAAGATGGTGGCGTGCTGAACATTCCTGCAGGAACTACTATTAAAGCGAAAAAGGGATTCAGTAGCTATATTTTGGTTTTACAAGGAGGTAAAATCAATGTAAACGGCACAGCTGAAAAACCCGTGACCATGACTGCCGATATTCCCAACGCCGAGCAAGGACATTGGGGTGGATTGGTTATCAACGGTAAGGCTCCTTTAGCCGATCCTAAAGAGAAAGGTTCTACAGAGATCAACTCTGCATATCTCTACGGCGGCAATGATCCTAAGGACAATTCCGGTTCTATTACTTATTTAAAACTTGAGTACACCGGTGCTCGTTCCAGCGCTAACGTTGAGCACAACGGACTTACATTGAATGGCGTGGGTAACGGCACAAAAATCGAGAATATCTATATTCCCAACGGTGCTGACGACGGCATTGAGTTTTTCGGAGGTTCTGTAAATGTAAAGAATCTGCTGGTTGTAAACTCCGATGACGATATGTTCGACTTTACTCAAGGTTACAACGGTACATTGGAAAACTGCTACGGTATTTGGGAAACCGGATATGTTAGCAGCGAATCTGATCCCCGAGGTGTAGAGGCTGACGGAAATTTGGACGGATTATCTCCCGAACATCCCAATCAGTCCAATTTCAAAATTAAAAATATGACTATCGATCTTAGATTAGCCGCCAGCACCACAGAGGGTTGTTATATGCACGACGTTATTAAGGTGCGCAGAGGAGCTAAAGCTACTATCGAAAATGCATTGGTAAAAGGACAAGGACAAGCTAAAGACCTTGTGGACCTGACTGACGGCAAAGGTGCTGCACAGGAGTCAACTACAATTTCTATAACCAATTCTTTAACAACTAAAATTAGCGGTAAAGAAGTTAACGGAACCGGTAATGTTACCGTAAAAGCTGGCAATTCCGGATGTCCTGCAAATATTTTCTCCTGGACTGGTTATACTCTTTAACATTTGATGTTCGACACATTACATTTGATTTATAAAGATAAAAAAGGTATTTCGGGCAACCGAAATACCTTTAAATTGCTTATACTTGCTTAATAAATAATTTAAAAAGCCATGAAGCAAAAAATAACCCTTTTATCATTGCTATTGTTGGTGGCGTGTTCCATACAAGCTCAAACTTCCAAAAAAACTCCACAGCTGTATCAAAACGAAGGTATTTACTATCGCGATAGGGCTCAAAATGAACTCTATACCGGCGATTACCGCGAATACTACGACAACAATACGCTCAAACTCGAAATGCAGATTAAAAACGGTTTGCCGGAAGGAGCCTATATCATTTACTTCGAAAATCGCAAGCCGCAAGAAATACGTTCATATAGAGAGGGCAAACTTCATGGATTGTGGCGAAAATATGACATTTCCGGACAACTCATATCGGAGGCCGAATATAAAAACGGGAAAAAACACGGCACATGGCGTATTTGGGACGATTTGGGAACTCAACGCTACGAAATCAATTACAAAGATGGCAATAAGACCGGAACCTGGAGAATGTGGGATGAGAAGGGTATTTTGATTGACGAAAAAAAGTATTAGGCCTTTGTTAACAAGCAGTTGAAATCTTAATAAAAATGTAATTTTATTGTAACCTTCTCGTAACATTGATCATTCATCTTTGTATCGTCAAATAATCTAAAGCACCGATTTAAAAAAGAACGAACATGAGAATAATTTTAGTTTTAATTGCCGCTGTTTTGTTATCGCTCAACGCATCTGCCGATGACAATAAAGAGCACAAGACGACACAAAAAAACACCACAGAGGTTGCATACAGCATGCAAACTGTTGATGTTAAAGGTTCCATAATCGATAAAAATAGTCACGAATCGTTGGCTGGTGCTGCCATTTTTATCGACGGTACAAAATATTATTCCGATTTAGAGGGTAATTTCGCCATTTCCAACTTAAAGCCGGGTAAACATACTCTTAGAGTTGAATTGATTTCATATAGACCTGCTGAGATGGAAATATATGTGAAAAAAGGCCAAAAAATAAACATTAGCCTGGTTCAAGAATAATTAATTAGTTGGGTAAATTTTAATTAGCTCTTTATGAGGCTTAGCAAAAGGTGCAGATGCTAATCTGTGCCTTTTTTTGCCTCTAGGCCACAAAAAATAGTCTCAATTTTGTCAATTCATGACATAGCATAAAACCTATAAATCTCTGATAACTAACTGTTTGTGAAAAAGTGATCTAAAAGCCAAATAAATTATGAAAAACAGTGAGCGAATAATTTACGGACTATTATTGACAATAATAGCGTTCCTATTAGCCAGTTTTGCCGGTAGAATAATCAAATTGAACCTTCAACCGGTACCTTCTTCATTTGTAAACGACTCGGTGATGTTGATACTTTCTATAGTATTGATTTGTAGCTTGAGAAAGTATGTGAATTATAAAATCGCATGGCCAAAGTTTAAAAAGATATGGAAGCCGATATTGTTTGGATTTTTGGCTGCAGTAATAATAAATCCTCTTTTATCCGGTATTGGAATAGCTTTTGGAATTGAGGCGGAACATCACTATGTCTTCGATGTGATGTCTCCATTACAGTTTTTCCTATTTGTATTTATCCTGGCAAGTGTAGCAGAAGAGGTACTGTTTCGCGGTTTTCTTCAGAATATCCTGAAACCGCTCCAGGCTAAAGGAATTAAAATTTTTAAGAGGCATATCAGTTTGCCGGTAATCATTGCTGCCATTGCATTCTCATTGGCTCACTTAAGTCTGATAGCTTCGGGTGCAGGTGCATATTTTATCTTTACAACCCTTGTTTTCACTTTTGTTCTGGGTTTAATTGCCGGTTACTATCAGGAGAAATATGACAACAATGCCTATGCAATCATTGTTCATATGTCCGGAATTTTAATGGGTTTGATAGGAGCATTAGCGATGACTTTAAATGCCTCATAGTGGCATACACAAAATATAAAACCACAAAATGAGTTAACCCTATTTGAGTATGAAGAAAGGAAATAAGATTCTATTAATAATAGTAATAGTTGTCATGGCAATTATTTCTGCCGTTGCCATTTTTGCATACAGAAATCTGAATTATGACTACCTGAATGAGAATTTTTTAGAGACAACCGGATATAAATTCGGATTTACCGAAAATTTCGCCAGACTGGACGACGGCTCCGAACTTTATTATATCAAGGGGCCTGATAATGGGCCGACACTTCTTTTACTTCATGGTCAGCAAGTCAACTGTTACGATTACGCAAAAGTGCTCCCGGAACTCTCGCAACATTTTCGTGTCTTTGCTCTTGATTATTACGGACATGGAAAATCGTCAAAAAATCCAGCTAAGTATAGTGCAGTAGAAATAGGACACGACATTATCTGGTTTATCGAAAATATCATTCAAGAAACAACCTATATCTCGGGTCACTCCTCAGGAGCTTTGCTGGCAGCCTACGTTTCCGCCAAAGCACCCGAACACATTTTGGCAACCGTTCTGGAAGATGGACCTTTTTTCTCTACTCTTCCCGGAAGAGCAGAAAAAACTATTGCATGGTTGGGGTTTAAAGAAATGCACGATTATCTCAACCAAGATGAGATAGGTACATTCATAGAATACTCTTTAGAGCATGACTACACACAGGAGGTCTTTAATGCCATAGATACATCCGTCTGGTATAAGATCATGAAAGAACCCGCATTGAAATATCTGGCAAAACATCCCGGAGAGATTCCCAAAATATGGTACTATCCACCTAAGTTAGGCATAAACTCTCTTTTTGCCTTAAAAGCCAATCTTCAAGATGGAAATGGAAAATATGATTTAAGATTTGGGGTAACATTTTATGATTTTTCTTGGTTCGAGGGATTTGATCTGGAAGAGACATTGAAAAGCATTCAATCCCCTACCCTCGTAATGCATGTGGCGCCCAATGAATTAACGGCACCCGGATATTACGATGAAAACGGAATTTTGCTTGCCGCAATGGATGAGGTGGATGCCCAAAAGGTTGTGGATTTAGTGCCTAATAGTAAATATGTGGGTGGTTTTAAATCCGCACATAATATTCATGCAGATCTACCTGAAGAGTATATTAAGACTTTGCTTGATTTAAAATTCATCAGATAGAGAAACGACCATAAAATTTGAAATAAAAAATGGTATCAATATTATCAATACTATTATTTCTCACAAGTTACATCGGCGTTAGAGGCGTGTATACAAAGGATAAATTATATTTTATTGAAAGAAATAAAGTTCAAAAGGTTGAATTATTTACCGAAGAATCCATAAAAGAGCTACCCGGACCTTTGAAAAAGTACCTTCGTGTATGTGGTTATATGGAGACTCCCGTTCCACTGAATGCCAATGTCAATTGGGCTGAGAGTTGGTTGAAGATGTCTCCCGACAAAGAGTGGAAAGAGCTCCGTACATTACAATTTAATTCCGTTAAGCCCCTGGGAAGATCGGCCTATATGAAAATTTTAGGTATGCCGGTGGCAGCAAGGGATTTATATAGGGATGGTTATGGAGAAATGAAAGTGAAGTTGATGAGTTTGATAAAAGTGGCTTTTGATAACAGTAAAGAGATAGCCCAATCGGCACTTATAACGACCTTCTGTGAGTTTATGCTTGTTCCAGGTTATCTGCTTTTAGAAAATGTGGAATGGGAGGAAATTGACGATTATACAGTTAAAGGAACGCTCGTTGATAATGGGATTGAGGTTTCAGGATTGTTCTACTTCAACGAAGAGGGATTGTTTACCCATTTTGAAACGTTTGACCGCTATTTTACAAAAGCTAAAAACAGTTACGAGAAAGTCAAGTTTTCAATAGTTGTAGAGAGTTATAAAATTCAAAAGGATTTAAAGATTGCTGAAAAGGTTAAAGTTATGTGGCATTTACCGGAAGGCGATTATGAATATTACAAAGGAACCATTGATAAAATAGAGTTTAATGTTTTTGAAAATAATCGGAAAAGAAGATGAAAAAAATCCTGATTGCATTTGTAATAATATTAGCCACATACTTTCTAGTACAAGGTGTTAGGTGTTATTCGGATTTGGGAAAAGCCAAGGAAAAACTAAGTTCATATAATATAATAGAATTGGATCTATCCTACGGCAAGATTGGCTATATAGGTGCTGGAGAAGGTGAAGTGATTTTATCCGTTCATGGGATTTTTGGAGGTTGTGATCAAGCCTATGAGAATATTAAAAGTAGGGTTGGAAAAAATCGCATAATTGCACCATCACGTTTCGGATATTTGGGTTCAGATGTAAAGGGAGAAGGTACACCAAAAGAGCAAGCTGAGGCTTTTCATGAGTTACTGGATTCATTAAAAATCGATAAAGTATTTGTTTTGGGAACATCTGCAGGCGGAACCCCTGCTATTAGGTTTGCGCTGGATTATCCGGAACGGGTTAAGGGTTTAATACTGTTTTGTTCCGCAATGCCGGTTAATGAAAAGCCGGATAAATATTCAGAATATCAAGCACCGCCCAAACCGCTTCTTTCCAATTATGCCATGTACTTGATCAGTCCGCTGATGCCCTCAATTATGGGAATGCCGGCCTCAACGGTAAAAGTTATTATGCCTGTTGCAGAGAGAAAGGAGGGTGTGCTTTTGGATGGAAAATTTACCAACCCGGATATGGAAAGGAATTTCCATGATTGGCCGATTGAGGAATTGAAAATTCCAACTTTGATTGTCCATTCGGAAGATGATAATGTGGCAAGTTTTGAAAAAGTAGTGGCTGCTAAGGATCGTTTTCCGGATCTCACAATGGTAACATTTCCCGATGGTGGCCATATGATGGTAGGACATGATAAAGAAATAGATGAAGCTGTAGACGCTTTTATAAATAAACTTAAATAAATGGAGGATTTTCAAATGAAAAATTTAAAAACAGGAATAACACTGATAGTGTTGGGTAATGTATTGTATGTATCAAAAGATTTTTTTTCCAGTATTTTGAAAAATGGTTTTGGCGATTTTACCGAAGGATTTTTATTGGGCTGCGGAGTTGGTCTTAATGTAATCGGGATTATACTTGTCTTTGTCTATTTGGGAAGGCAAGCCAAAAAGACACAGCAATAGTCAGGTTGCTATATGAACGGGATATTTTACTTTTCATCAACAGGGAACAGTCTCTTTATCGCGGAGCAAATCAAAGCAGAACTTGGGGGAGAGATTCGCTATATTCCTAAGTTTGAAGGTGATTTAAATCTCTATGACAGGATTATAATTGTTTCGCCTACCCACAGTTTCGGTTTACCTACACTTGTATATGATTTTATCACCAATATGAAATCATCCAAGCCATTGTATATTGTACTCAACCATGGTGGTATGCGGGCAAATGCTCCCTATTTTGCCTATCATCTTTGCAAAGAAAAAGGATTAAATATCCGCTCTGTCCAAGACGTAATGATGCCCGAGATATATACTCTCACCTTTTCGCAACCGAAGTTTCTTATAAAAATGGTTCTGCGCAAAGCCCCGAAAAAACTAAAACCGGTTATTGCGGCCATTCGGGAGGACAAAGAGATTATCATCCCAAAACCGGAGAAAGATAAATGGACACCTAAACATCTTGAAAACCGAAAAGTGTGGCATATGCTTGTAAAGGATTTCAGAATCACAGATGATTGCAATAGTTGTCAGAAGTGTGTCCGAATCTGTCCAACCGACAATATAAAACATGAAAACGGGAGCATTGTCTTTGGCGATAAATGTGTTGCCTGTTTGAGCTGCTACCATCGTTGTCCCGAAAAAGCCATTGTATATAAAGAAAAACGAAAAAAGGACAGATATATCAATCCGCTTATTCGGGAAGAGAATATCGGTGCTGACCAGCTTTGATTTTGTAAATAATAAATTATGAAAAACTCACTGCAAAATATCCTGGATAAAGTAGTCGATGACAAAAAGGTATTCGGAACTTCTTTTGCCATTAAAAAAGATGACCTGATATGGCAAGGGGCATCCGGTGATTTAACCACAGACCGCCCCTACTTTATTGCAAGCACCACGAAACTTTTCACCACTGCAATTATTCTTAAACTCAAAGAAGAGGGCAAATTAAGGCTCAAAGACAAAATAAGCGATTACATTGATGCCTCTGTTTTGTCCGGTCTGCATCTTTATAAAGGGAAAGATTATTCTCAGGAACTTACCGTTAAACACCTGCTCTCCCACACCTCGGGACTTCCTGACTATTTTCAAGATAAAGGAGCAGGCGGAAAGAGTTTGGAAGATGAATTAATGGCCGGATATGACCAGTCCTGGACTTTTGAGGAATCCATCGAAAGGTCAAAAAACATGAGTCCGCTTTTTGCCCCCGGAACACCGGGAAAAGCAAAATATTCTGATGCAAATTTTCAGCTTTTAGGGAAAATCATCGAAACCGTTTCCAATAAATCCTATTCTGAAAATTGTAAAGAGCGCATAATTCAACCACTGGGTTTGACTAAAACCTATCTCTATCAAGATGTATCCGATGAAAGGCCAAAACTGTTGTACCATAAAAAAAGGGTCTTGAATATACCCAAAGCAATGACCTCTTTCGGAGCAGACGGAGGGATAGTGTCGGTATCTTCCGATATGCTTACTTTTATTGAAGCATTTTTCACAGGCAAATTGTTCCATTTTGCTTATCTTGATGAGTTGAGGGAATGGAACAGAATATTCCCTCCGATGCGTGCAGGCGTCGGCATTCATCTCTTCAAGTTGCCTCGATTGTTTAACCCAACAGGGACAATTCCATATTTTATAGGGCACTCCGGACTTTCGGGTGCTTTGGCATTTTACAGCCCGATAAGAAACCTTTACGTTGCGGGAACTGTAAACCAGACCGCACACCCCGACCTCTCTTTTAAAACAATGATTTCGTTAACTCAGCAAATATTGAAAAAATGAAAAGCAAAAGCAACGCAATCACGATTTTTAATGCTCGTACAATCGGAGTTTTCTTTCTATTGGCTTTTTTAGCCTACGGCATCGGAAGCCAACTGTTCGAAAGTACAAATAATTCTGAAAAATATTGGGGTGCATTACTGATAATTGCCAATTCGACAATAGTTCTCTTTATCGGTATTTTATTGAGAAAAACATTGAAGCTATACAACCCGTTGGTTGCCAATATCTATCTTTTTACAAGAGTCTTTGAAGCCCTCGCCCTCGCAATCATAGTTCTTACTATATTCCCTAAGATAAACATGTCAGGAGACTTGGGATATAAACTCGGCATGCTGGTTTTGGGCATTGGCAGCATTCCGATGTGTTTAGCTTTGCTCAAACATAAAATAACACCTTCCTGGTTGGCAATTTGGGGTACAATAGGCTATGCTATTTTTGCATTTGGCTTTTTAATGGAGCTGTTTGGGAAGGAGTGGAGTCTCTATCTTCTCGCCCCCGGCGGACTTTGGGAGGTAACTTTTGGGGTTTGGTTAATTGTTCGCGGGAGTAAAAGGTGAATAGATATGAAAATACGAAATTTTTTAATTTTTCTTTTGCTCTTTCTTTCGGTAGGAGCATTATTCGGTGGCGGAGCATTTATTATATTCCCTGAAGGGTGGATGGGAATGACGCCGGAATTAATGCTACAAAATTCGCCCTTTAAAAACTTTCTGATACCGGGATTGATTCTATTTACCATACTGGGAGTAATGCCGATTTTTGTAGTATGGGGGCTTATAAAACGCAAGGATTGCAAGGTAGCGCAAATGGTGAACATCTATCCTGATATGCATTGGTCGTGGTCATGGTCGGTATACACAGGCTTTGCGCTTATTATTTGGATTTATATGGAAGTCTATTTCCTGCGGGGTTTTCACTGGCTGCACTCGTTTTACTTTTTCTATGGAGTTTTGCTGTTAGTAGTAGTATTTTTAAAGCCGCTGCGTCAGCTATATTCCGCAAAAAATGAATCAATAAAAAGCTGAATAATATTAAAAACAAGCTTAGCGTCACTTTATGATAAAATCGTAATAAAACTTTAATACTATTGTCATCTTATCGTAACCAGTTTTGTTACTGACTGAAGTAACTTTGCACAGTCTATGATATTGTATAAATGCTTGGTTAAATGATGAGAATTGCGACGAATCTATTAATTCTTCTATTAACACTTTCCACCGTACATAAGTCTTGTACAAAACTCGAAAATGGTACCGGCATAAATGAAATTGATGTAAGTTTTGAATTGCCGGCTACCATCGATATTTATGAGGGAGCAGAATATACATTTCAGGTAAAAGATGGCAAAGCGCCGATCAGTACTGACCTATTTGTTTTAGAAAAAGGCGTGTTACATATCTTCCCGATCGTGAGTGTCGGCACGAATTCTTTTACCGTGAAATTTAGTGATATCCCACAATCCGACAGTTATATTGTTTCTATAAAAAGGGGCGATAAAAGGAAACAGATTGGAACTCTTTATATAAACATTGTCAGTAAAATCCCAGGATTTGAGCCTAATAAGAATACAAATCTATATGGCGTGGTTACAGCAAATGGCGAAGGAGTTCCAGATGTTGTAGTGTCAGATGGAATTGATGTGACAGTTACAGACAAAAATGGTATTTATCAACTTGCCTCATCGAAAAAGCTCGGCTATGTCTTTATTTCCATACCTGGCGGGTATGAGGCTCCTTCCGTTGGAGTACTACCTACAATTCACCACACATTAAAGGGTGATGTCAATACCCTGGAACGAGTGGATTTTAGTCTGAATAAACTAAGTAAAAGTCAGAACAACTTCACTTTTCTCACTTTCGGAGATATGCACTTGGCCGACCGTACTAGTGATTTAGCACAATTTGAGGGTTTTGCAAAAGAGATATCTGAACTGGTCAAATCTTCCGGTGACAGACCAATCTATGCCGTAACCCTTGGCGATATGACTTGGGAAATCTATTGGTATTCAAGAAACTTTGGTTTTACAGAATACATAAAAACACTTAATGATCAGATTAAGGGTTTGCAGATATTCCAATGTATGGAAAACCACGATAATGACTATAAAGCATACTCAGATTGGGAGGCATCATTGAAATTTACAAACGAAATTGCACCGACTTACTACTCATTCAATATTGGGAAGGTCCATTTTATAGTTCTTGATAATATCGACTGTTCGAATTATGATGGTACCACATCCAGAAATTATAAAGGACATGTCTCTAGTGAGCAGCTGAATTGGCTTCGCAAGGACCTTTCTTACGTGGATAAATTGACACCGATCATGATTATGAAGCATATCCATGTTTTCTATCCCAACTCTACAACTTCCTTTACAATAGGTCACGATGAAGAAAACACCAAAGCTCTATTTCATATTTTGGATGGTTACAAAACACGCTTCATCACAGGACACACTCACACAATGCATAATGTGACCCCTGACGATGCTATTACTGGAAAATACAATATATATGAACACAATGCAGGTGCGGTGTGCGGTTCTTGGTGGTGGTCGGGACATTTAACTCCGGGGATTCATCTCGGCCCTGATGGATCACCTGGTGGCTACGGTATATGGCAGTTCTCAGAGAGCGACGTCAAATATGCTTATAAAGCCACCTCGTATCCTGAAAGCTATCAATTCCGCACTTACGATCTTAACTCTGTATCATTTTCAATGGCGGACATACCAAACTGTCCTCCATCCATTCAGGGAGAATTCAAGAAGTACACTGAGGCATTTCCTAAAAACAACAACAACGAAGTACTGATAAATATCTGGAATTGGAGCAAAAATTCTACTCTTAAAGTTGTAGATGAGCATGGTAAAGAGCTTGACTATACGCAGGTTACTACTTATGACCCGCTCCATATATCGGCTCTTACCATTCCCCGATTTAACAATGCAAATATCACATCAGTGCCAAACTTTATAAGTGTACCCTTACCGCATTTTTTCAAAGTGAAAGCAGCCGATGCCGATGTTGACCTAACAATTACATTTAAAGACGAGTTTGGCCATTCCTGGACGGAGACGATGAAACGTCCGAAAACTTATTCCCTCGATGAGTATCGGAGTAAATAATAGCAATAATAACAGTTTTATTACATATTAAAACCTATCTTTTTATGAAAATTCTTAAATTTCTTGTTCTCTCAGCATTTTTGCTGATGGGGATAACTCTACATGCTCAAGACAGAACCATATCAGGGAAAGTCCTTGATGTTCAAGAGCAGTCGATTATTGGTGCGGCGGTTATGATAGAGGGCACTAATCATGGAGTCACAACTTCTCTTGATGGCAGTTTTTCTATTACCGCACCAAAAGGCGATGTAGTTCTGAATGTTTCAAGTATTGGGTTTATAGCGACAAAAATCAGTGTTCCTGCAGACAAAAATTTTATAACGATTTACATGCAGGACGATATTATTCAGTTGGAAAGTGCCGTAGTGGTAGGTTATGGTACGCAGAAACGAGTAAACCTGACAGGCGCAGTCAGCACAGTTGAAAGCGATAAGCTGGAAAACCATCTCTCCCACTCGGTAACAAACATGCTGCAAGGTGCAGTTGCCGGACTTAATGTTACAGTGTCATCAGGTAAGCCGGGAGCTACGGGTTCTATTAATATACGTGGTGTGAACTCAATTAACGCAGCTGCACCGCTTGTGGTAATCGACGGAGTAACCGGTGGCACAGGTGACTTAAATAGGCTAAACCCCAATGACGTAGACAACATATCGGTCATTAAGGATGCTTCTGCTGCTGCCATTTACGGAGCTCGGGCCGCATTTGGAGTTATTTTGGTAACCACTAAATCCGGTTCGGCAAAAGCTGAAAAAGCAACAATCCGTTACAGCGGGCGTGCCGGCTGGGAAGAGCCTACCACATCCACCGATTACGAAAATCGCGGATATTGGTCAGTTTACACCGTTAATAAATTTTGGCAGGCAGATAGCGGCACAAATTATATCAAATACAACGATTATGATATGCAGCAACTACTTGCCCGTATTAATGACAAGACAGAGCATCCCGACCGTCCCTGGGTAATAGAGCAAATTCGAAATGGGCGCAACCACTGGGTTTATTATGGTAATTACGACTGGTGGGACATGATGTTTAGAGAGAAAAGGCCGGTACAGCAGCACAATATCTCTATAACCGGTGGAACCAAAGATGTAAAGTATCTCTTTTCGACCAACTATAACCGTCAAGAGGGTATGCAAAGAAAATATCCTGACATTTTTGACAGATATAATCTACGCTCAAAAGTAGATTTTAGGATAAATAAATGGGCTACCTTATCCAACAACTCCTCGTTTTTTGCTTCACAATACAAATCAATCGGAGATGGAAGCATTGAAAATACGATAGGATATGGCGCACGCCATGCTCTAGCCTGTTTTCCGATGCAAAACCCCGACGGAAGCTGGCTCTATTCAACACCCTACTTAAACTACAAAGTAGGAAACGGAAGGCATATTATGCTCAACGAAAATACTCACAGAAACCTTGATGTCGGACGAGATTTTTCCAACACAACAAGGCTGGTTATTACACCCATCGAGCAACTAAGCATTACAGGAGATTTTACATACCGTTTTTATCAAACACAGAGCACAAGCCGCTCTTCCGAGCTATGGTATCGTGAATACCCCGATTCCGAACTGGCTTCATACAATACAGGTGCCGGTGAAAATCAACTTGATGAAAGCGTTTCTACACGTCATTTCTACTCAACCAACGTTTTTGCAAACTATAAGGATACATTTAACGATGCTCATAATTTGGCAGTTACCGGAGGATTCAACTATGAATATTTCTATAGAAAATCGGTTTCAGCCTGGGGACGCGACCTTTCATCAATCACACTGGATGACTTGGATTTAGTTGGACAGAACGAGGCCGGAGTAACGGAAACCGGTGTAGGTGGCGGGCAAGTAGATTATGCACTGCTTGGCTTTTTTGCCCGTATCAATTATGACTACCTTGGACGATATCTATTTGAAGTGAGCGGACGCTATGATGGCACATCTCGTTTTTCAAAAGATCACAGATGGGGATGGTTCCCCTCGGCTTCTGCCGGATGGAGAATTTCTGAAGAGCCCTTTTTTGAACCCGCAAAAAATTTAGTGGACAACCTGAAGCTACGTCTTTCTTTCGGTTCACTGGGCAATCAGAGCGTCTCTTCCTACTACACTTATATGCGCTTGATCTCGATAAATGATTTTGCCGGATACACATTTGGCGAAGGAGGTGCTATGGGTAAATATTCTTCGCTTGGCGCACCGATAGCTTCCGACTTAACGTGGGAAACCGCTCAGCAATGGAACCTGGGACTTGATTTATCTATGCTTGGCAATAAATTTAACCTAGTGGCTGATATCTATATTAGAGATACGAAAGATATGCTCACCGCAGGTGTGGCATTGCCAGGTGTATATGGCGCTTCCTCTCCTGATATGAATGCGGCCGACTTGCGTACAAAAGGCTATGAGATAACTCTTAGCTGGCGAGATCAGTTTCAGCTTTTCGGCAAACCTTTCCAATATAGTTTGGGCTTTAATATAAGTGATTATCAGAGTGTTATTACCAAATATGACAATCCTAACAGGTCCTTTGCAAAAAGCTACTATGAAGGGATGAGATTGGGAGAAATCTGGGGATTTGTTACCGATGGATATTTTGAAACGGATGAAGAGGCAAAAGCCTATGCTCAACAGGTGAATTTAAGTTACAGCAGTGGAAGATTGACAGGTGGCTGGCGAGCAGGAGACTTGAAGTTTGTTGACCTGGACGGTGATGGTATTTGGGGAATAGGACAGAATACCGTTGATAATCCGGGCGACCGTAAAATATTGGGTAACTCACTGCCATCGCTTTCCTATGGTATTACCACATCATTTAGCTGGATGGGAATCGATTTTTCAGCATTCTTCCAGGGAACAGGAAATCATTATTGGTATCCTCACGGACAAACCATGAATTTCTGGGGTGGCTATTCTTATCCATACATGACATTCATTCCAAGAGATTTTATTAAAAAAGTATGGGCTGAAGATAATCCTGATGCCTATTTCCCGAGAGCACGCGCATACTCGGCAACCGGAGGTTACCTTGCAAAGGTAAATGACAGGTATCTACAAAACATACGCTACCTGCGACTGAAAAACCTAACTGTAGGTTATACCTTTCCTTTAAATCTCACTAATAAAGTAGGTATTGAAAAGGCACGCATTTATTTCTCAGGCGAAAACCTCTTCTATGTATCGCCGCTTAAAAAGAACACGGCATACATTGACCCTGAGGCCGGATTTGACCGTTCGGGTGCCTATAATAACGCCTATTATCCGCATCCTAAAACATTCATGTTTGGAATAGATCTAACATTTTAATTATTGAAAAAATGAAAAAACATATCATCATATTAACAATTATATTGGTTCCGTTTTTGTCATCATGTGACATGCTTGACCTTACTCCGAAGGACCAAATTTCACAGTTCGACTATTTCAAAAATGCTACGGACCTTGAACTCTTTAGCAACCCATGCTACAATGATTTATTGACTAAAGAACCGTTTGAAGAACAAAGTGATATAATTGTAGAATCAATATTAAGTGCAGTATTGACAGGTGGTGAACGCCGCACTGTGCCTGCTTCGGGCGGTGGCTGGTCATGGGGCACACTTCGCAGAATCAACACATTACTGGAGAATATTGATCAATGCGAAGATGAAGCGGCAGTAGTAAAATACACAGCTGTTTCCCGTTTCTTCAGAGCCTACTTTTATTTCGATAAAGTTGTACGTTTCGGAGACGTCCCCTGGTATGACAAGCAGCTTGGTTCTGCCGACGAAGACCTATATAAACCACGCGACTCCCGTGAATTGATTATGAGCAAAATTATCGAGGATATCGACTACGCCATAGCCAATTTGCCTAGCGAAAAAAGCACTTATAGAGTTAATAAATGGAGTGCTTTGGCATTGAAAGCGAGATTTTGCCTTTTCGAGGGAACTTTTCGCAAATATCACAACCTCAGTCTCAGTGGCAATGATTACAATTATTACCTCACTCTATCTGCAGCAGCCGCAAAAGAGATCATAGACAACAGTCCTTACAAACTTTATTCAACAGGAAATCCCACAAAAGATTATCTGATGCTGTTTGCACAAAAGAATGCAAGTCCGGACGAGTATATTTTGGCAATTAAATTTGATTATGCTCTTGGCATACGTCACAATGCTTCTGCTTATACATTGGTGTCAACACAAGGCCGGCCCGGATTGACAAGAAAGTTTGTAAATAGCTATCTGATGAAAGACGGCTCTCGTTTTACTGACAAGAGCGGATGGGAGGAGATGTCGTTTTTGGAAGAGACAAGCAATCGTGACCCCCGTTTGGCGCAAAGCATGAGAACTCCCGGATACACACGTATCAACGACACAAAAGTCCTGGCACCCGACTTTAATATAGCAGTTACCGGATATCAGTCGGTTAAATTTGTACAGGACCCCAAATCCAACAGCAGCAACAACGATAGGACAGGCTCATCTGATTGTGATATTCCTGTATTCCGCCTGGCTGAAGTATACCTCAATTATGCCGAAGCTAAAGCCGAATTGGGTACACTTACACAGGAAGACCTCAATATTTCAATAAATAAGCTTCGCAAAAGGGTCGGTATGCCTGATTTAAATATGGCAGCCGCAAACAGCAACCCTGATGATAGTTATTTAGGTTCTGCACAATATGGCTATCCGAATGTTTCGGGAAGCAATCGCGGAGTTATTTTGGAAATCCGTCGTGAGCGTACAATAGAGCTTCTGCAAGAGGGTTTCCGTCTATTGGACCTTTTCCGCTGGAAGGCAGGTAAAGCCATCGACCAATCATTTATGGGTATATATTTCCCGGGACCCGGTGAATATGACCTTACAGGTGATGGAAAACCCGATGTCGTACTTTATCTCCAAAATACGGCAAAACCGGCAACAAAAGAGGGTGTAGTTACATATGAGTTGGGAACAGAGCTTCTTCTCTCAAATGGAACATCCGGTTATATTGATTACCACCAAAAAATTGAACGCAATGGGTTTAATGAGCTAAGAGATTACCTCTATCCAATTCCCATTAATGAGCGTACGCTTAACAACAATTTAACCCAAAATCCGGGTTGGAATGATGGTCTCAACTTTTAGTGAGCGCGAGGCCCTGACAATGAAATATATTTACAATTGCAACAAAGAATAGGACAATGAATTTTTCTAAATATATATTATGCTTCACAATATTAGCAGGGCTGACCACTGCTTTTCAGAGTTGTGTTGAAAAGGAAGATCTTGACAGGCTTTCCGATGCTGTTTTAGCAAGTGTAAACTCACTCACTTTTGAAGCTCAAAATCCAAAGGATAGAATAATTACTGTTTATGCTGATGCGAATTGGGTTGCCGAAGTGCCTGATTGGGTTACCATCACTCCGTTGGAGGGGAAAGGGGTTGTTGATGTAACCGTATCAGTTTCGGATAATATGCGGGAAGGAGCAATAGACAATCCAAGAACGGCGACTCTTGTTTTCAAAGGCGGAACACTCGCAAGTAGGGCATCCGTCGTTATAAATCAAGAGGGCGATAAGTACAGAGGAGTGAAAAATTACAACGTAAGCGAACTTTCAAAACTCGAAAACGGCACGTCGGTAGTAGTAACGTCAGCACTGGTCACAGCACTTACTGATGATGGTTTTATCATCAGTGACAAGCAGAGCGGTAGCGCTATTTTTGCATCGAGCAAGCGTGTTGTTGCCATTGGAGATGAAGTGGTAATACGCGGCACTAAAACCGCCGACAAAACAAAATTATCGTTGATAGAATGCGATGATGTGACAGTCATGGCAAGCGGTACTTCTGTTACCTATCCTAACCCAAAAGATATTACTGAAACAATTGATGCTTACAATGCTTCCACTTATGAATATATTAGTGTTACGGGGCATTTTGTAGGCAGCACGGTGACTGTTTCAGATAAAGCCAAAAACAGTATCAATGTGATTAATGTTTCGAAAGTTCCGCAGCTTGCCGGATTAAATGGACACATGATTAGCATAACTGGCTATTTTGCAGGCGGGGCAGATAATAGTATCAGACTGATTGCGACTAAAGCAGAGGATAAGGGTGTACTTGAAGTAATCTATTTTTCAGATGATTTTGAGTGGTTGGCACCTTGGGCAGAGGCAAGCAACGCAGGAAGAACCGTAGAAAATGACGGTTCGGGCAGTGCGCCGAACATACATACTGTTGAGGCACTGAAAACCACATTGTTGCCTGAGTTTGAACGCCGTGGTTACACGTTTGTGTGTCAGCCAGAGACCACAACCTCCGTTTACATACAAAACAATTACCTCAAATTTGGCAGAACCGATGTTCAGTCAGGTATAGTATTACCATCAATAGATAACATTCCAAAGGGAGCAAAAGTGCAAATATCTTTTGATTGGGCACCTATGGTGGGCGGTACCAGAAAATTTGATCAGGTAGAGATTGTAGTTGTAGTCACCAACGGCGAAAATAGCGTCGAATATGGACCTGTAGGTCACACCTTTAAGGACGAAATAGATGTGCTGTCATGGCTTCACGCCGATATAGTGCTTGAAAATGCCACCATAACTGAATCCACAAAAATCACTATACGTACCAAAGTGTGGGGAGAATCAAGCAGCACAAACGGTGGCACTAAAATATATCAGCGATGGTTCATTGATAATATAAAAATTACGAATGTAGATTAATTAGTATTTAGGTTAATAATTAGGTTACAGCGGTTATTTTCAAATAATTAGTAGCTAATCTCGGTTAGCTACTAATTATTCTCGAGGGAAAACCTTAATCCATCGTAATAATTGCCGTTACGGACCTACTGACCTCGTATGATGTATAACCGTAATGTTGAAATCCAACAGATATGACTATGAATAAAAAAATATTAAACGAGAGGAGGAATAGTAATCTCAGCTCGGTCGTTGTGCTGGGTGGTGCTTTGGTTTTGATAGGTTTGCTATTACTGGCATTTAACCTTGGCTGGCTAAATCCTGCATTCAAATGCATTATTATTTCCTGGCCCATGCTTTTAATAGCGTTGGCAATTATTGGCTATTTCAAAAGACAAATATTGTTTCCCACAATATTGTTATTTACAGGAGTATTTTTCCTTATTCCACGTCTGGTGAGGGTATATCCCGACATTTTAGGAGAATTCGGCAAAAACTTTGCATCCAACTATTGGCCTTTCTTATTGATATGTATCGGTCTGATACTTATAATCGGAGTTGCTGCAAACAGGAGGAAGAGGGCTTGTTTTAAAAAAAAAGTAGTAAATAGAGATGAAACAGGAGGAGGTTGGATAATAAAAGATATAGTGTTCGGAGGATCAGAGAGTCTCTTTCTTGAACCTGTACTTAAAGGTGGAGATATTGATGTGGTTTTTGGAGGAATAGTTATCGATTTACGTCAAACTACTTTACCTGAAACAACAGTACATCTCAATATAGACGTTGTTTTTGGCGGAATAACACTTTATGTCCCCGAAAATTGGTGTGTAAGTTCCAATCTTGATTCCGTTTTTGGCGGTTATAGCGATAAGCGTCCAAATGCGGCTATTGTCAATGAAGAGAGCAACAGTAAGCTAATCATACAAGGCTCTCTGATTTTCTCAGGATGTACAGTTCAATAATTGAATAAATAAATATTGTTTCGTATGAAGAAGTTGTGTGTGTTGCTGCTTCTGTTTTTATCGGTATCGGTAAGTAGAGCGCAGAATGGTTTAGTGGAAACGGTAAGGGGTAAAGTCGTATCAGGCGACCCTAATAATGAATTGGTTCAGGCTGCAATCCATGTTGAGGGAAGTGAGCCCGTGATAGGAACGGTAACTGATGAAGAAGGCAATTTCTCTTTTAAAGTTCCGGTTGGAAGACAAAGGCTGATAGTTTCCAGTATGGGATTTCTGTCACAGGAAATTGATGTATTGGTAAATACAGGCAAAGAAGTTAGGCTGAGTGTGGTTTTAGAGCCTGCATTCGAAGAGTTGACAGGTGTTGAGTTTGTGGCAAGTCGCGATAAAAGCAGGCCTATAAATAGGTTGTCTGTAACAGGAGCAAGAACTTTCAGCACAGAAGAAACTTTTCGATTTGCCGGTTCACTCGGTGACCCTGCACGTATGGTACGTAGCTTTGCAGGAGTTATTCCTGCAAACGATTCACGAAATGATATTATAATCAGAGGTAACTCGCCCATAGGCGTCCAGTGGATGTTGGATGGTGTGGAGGTTGCTAATCTTAATCACTTCAATACCGGCGTGGGGATGACAGGTGGGCAAGTCACTTTGCTTAATACCAACTTGCTTTCCAATTCGGATTTTCATATGAGTGCCTGGCCTGCCTCCTATGGTAATGCCTTGGCAGGCATATTCGACCTTAAAATGAGAAAAGGCAACAATAAGAAACATGAGTTTTGGGCACAAATGGGTTTTAACGGTATTGAATTGGGGTCTGAAGGTTATTTTTCAAAGAAAAGCACTTCATCTTACCTTGTTTCATATAGATATTCCATCCCTGACCTGATGGAGAAGATGGGTTTTTATAAGGGTATAACACCGGAATATCAGGATCTCACCATGAAACTCGATTTTGACTTAAACGAGAAAAATCATCTTTCAATAATCGGATTATGGGGCACGAGCGGGATTGAGTTTGTTACGTCTGAAGTGACTACGGTTGATCTCAGTGAAAACTTCATACAAAAAATGGATCAACGAATAGCTGTAAATTCCAAAACATTGATAGTTGGAGCTACGCACAGTGTTGATTTTACACCCAAAACAAAACTTACCACTCTTTTCTCCTTCGTTAGAAGCGATACCAATATGCCGGTAGATACAATGTCTCTTATACAACCTGATGCAGAATGGAAAACGCTTTGGGATGAAAGTGCTCTGGAGGATAAATATTCGCTCCATTCCAAAATAGAGCATCGATTTACCTACAATTCGTTAATCGAGGCCGGAGTGAAATATGACTTATACGATGTCAATTATCTTGAAAAAGAGGCATTCAGCGATGAAAGAGGACTTTTTACCAATGTGGATGAGAAAGGTCATTTTAGTCTATGGCGGGCCTATGCTCAGTATAGACACAATATAACATCAAAATTGTTGCTGACAGGCGGAGTCCATGGAATGTATCTTCATTTAAACAAAACATATGCGGTTGAGCCTAGGCTTGGCTTCCGTTACACACCTGCGCCGAAACACACTCTTGCCCTGGCAGGCGGATTATATAGCCAGATGATTCCGCGTTCCTTCTATTTCATCCGCACTCTCACTCCGCAAGGTGAAATTGAGTTTAGCAACAAGATGCTTGGATTTATGAAGAGCGCACATATTGATCTTTCTTACGATTGGGCTTTTGCTCCAGATTGGCATTTCAAAGCGGAGACTTATTATCAATGGCTTTATAATATACCTGTAAGAAAGGATCCTGATGCAACTTATACTATGTTGCAGATAGGGGGCGCAGGTGACAACGTAATTATGAGAGAGGGAAATCTTGTAAATAAAGGAACCGGGAAAAATTACGGGGCTGAATTTACCATCGAAAAGTTTATGAGCAATAATTACTATCTCCTGTTTAATTCCACTATTTACAGATCGACATACACAAACGGATTTAATAAAAAGGAGTGGAGTACTATTTTTGATGGAAGATATCTCTTTAATCTTGCTTCGGGTTACGAGTTACCGCTTAGGAAAGGATGGACGCTCTTTGCCGATATAAAAGGGTCACTAGCAGGCGGCATTCGCTACACTCCTGTATTGGAGGACCAAAGCAGAATGGAACACAGAATAGTGTATGACAATACCCGCGTGAATGAATTACAAGTACGCGACTATTTCAGAGTTGACTTGCGAATTGGTTACAGGAAAAACTGGAAGAGGTTTACAGACGAATTGTTTATTGACTTCCAAAACCTGACAAATAGAAAAAATCTCTACGGCCTCTTTTATGACATTGATACCGGTACCTATGAGGAAATGTTGTTACAGGGCTTTTTCCCCATGGTAACATATAGGATTAATTTTTCTATAAGCAAGAAAAAATAGAAACTATAAGATGAATAAATTGAAAAAGCAATCCATTTTTTGCGGACTTTTTTCGATTGCAATTTTTTATATCTGTTGGGGAATTTCTCAATTCCTAAGCACTGAGATGCAGCGTCCTCTGCTATCAAGTCTATTATTTTCAATCCTCTTTACAGGCATAATCGGATGTTTTATTCCAATATATTTCAAGAATAGTTTTCGTTGGAGTTATAATGCACCAAGCTCAAACAGAATATTGGGCTATGGTTTTTTGCTTGTAGCAATTATCTTTTCAACCTTTTTATCCGGTGCCCTTTCAAAGGTCGTTGACTTGAATTATTCCCCGGTCCTCATTCTGAAATATATCCTGCTGTTTTTTCCAATGTCATTGGGAATTGGCTTGTTCGCATTCTTATTAATTCCGAATTTGGTACAAGGTTGGAAAAACAACAAAAAAAGAAGTACGATATTAGTGATTTCAATCGGCATGTTTTTCTTCCTCGCGTTTTATGTCGATTCATTGTTTCAAGACATAGCGCTGGCTGGCACCATGGGACTTATTGGGCTGTTGCTAGGACTAGGCTATATCTTTCTTAGAAACTTCTGGGTTGTCTACTCGGCACTTTTCATAATAATGTTAGTAAACACTTTGGCGGACAATAAGTACGACGATTACAGTTTTTGGATTGTGATTGTAAGCACTCTGCTCTCTTTAACCATATTAACGCTTGACTATATATGGAACAGGAAGAGGAAACATTTAAGCCTATAAAGGGAATGGAGTATATAAATACTATCAACGGAATCATTTTCTTTTCTAAACGAAAAATAGACTCTGCGTCACTGAAAAAAACAGATATATCAATCCCCTGGTTACAACCAAATGGAAAATGATATTATTAAAAAGTATGACAGACCTGTTTTCTTTTACGGTTTATCATTGTTAATCCCATGGGTTCTTTGGTTCGTAGTGGCCTATATCAGTCATTTGCCGGAACAAAGCAGTTTTTTAATTTTTGTTCAAGGCCTATTGGCAATGGCCGGATTATTGGCACCTATGTTTGTTGCTGCCTATTTATTTTTATCAGATAAAACTTTATTAAAAGATCTGAAAAAAAAATTTATTCGTCACAAAGGGTTCAGTCCAATCTATATTATATTGGCTTTTTCATTGATTTTCATTTCAATGGTTATAGCTCAGTTGATTTCATTATTGTTTGGACATAGTATTGAGCAATTTCACATTTCAGGAACACCCGGTTTTACATCGGCACTATTTTCACCATGGTTTTTTCTGATTTTTGCACCGATAGTTGAAGAGCTGGCATGGCATACATACGGCACTGATACTTTACGACAAAGGTTCAATCTATTTAATACTTCCATGATTTTCGCCCTGTATTGGGTGTTTTGGCATTTGCCACTCTCCTTTATAAACGGTTACTATCATAGTAATGTAGTAGCTGAAGGATTATTGTATTCTCTGAATTATGTGTTCAGTCTTTTTGTTCTTGTTATTTTGATGAATTGGCTCTATTACAAAACAAATCGAAATATTTTTCTTGTGATATTATTTCACTGTTCAGCCAACGTAACAAATGAGATATTTGCCACCCACCCCGACAGTAAAGTGATTCAGACACTGTTATTACTTATCCTTACTATAATAATTTTAATTAAAGAAAAAGAAATGTTTTTCCATAAAGAAATAATAGTACATACCAACTCTGATTTCATACATTAAAAAATAAAACCATTATGATAAAGCGATTATTAAAAAGTATAGCCTACGGGATATTGATAATATTATTTCCTGTGGCTGCGGGAGTTATTACTCAGGTAAAAGGCATAGAAAATATTGAGACGACATATTTAATACAAGCCATATGTTTTGTTCTAGCTGCAATTATTGGCGGAATTATTTATAGAAATTACAGGTCAAAATCTAAAATCAGGTCAAAGTATCCATATAAAAAGGTATTATATTTTATTCCAATAATTCTAATGGAAATTATTGTATTGGTTCCGGGATATATTACTGAAGGATTTTACCTTCATAATAATTTAAAGCTGCTTGGAATAATATTTATTTTTACTTTAGCGGTCGGTTTTTCCGAAGAATATTTCTTCAGGGGCATAATACTTAAAATCTTAAAAGAAGATGGAGTAAAATATTCAATAATTGCTTCATCAATATTATTTGGTTTACTACATGCTTCTAACTTACTGGGTGGGGCCAACTTGCTTTACACTATACTTCAAATAATATACGCACTCTTGTTCGGATTGGTGGCTGCATCCATTGTCACACTTCATAAATCCTTGACTCCAGTAATCATATGGCATTTTCTCCATGACTTTTTAGCATTTTGTATGGGTGATAGAGTAAATGGTGTTAGCATAGAGTTGACTCCTTTCATGATAGCGCTCTCCTCTGTTCAAATCCTAGTAATGTTTTTATATACCGTATATCTTTATAGGCAAATAAAACAATCCAATATTATAGGACAAAGTACCGATGCTGAAAATAAAGATACTATTTTCTAAATTATCTGCCGAACGAAATTTTTTCCCTATATTTTGAACATATGTTCAAACCTTTTATTATCTTTACTCTGTAAATAAGAAACTTAGGTCACGCACAAAACAGTGTAGAAGAATTAAATATTTACACCAATGTCGGGATTTAAGCTATGTGGTGTCCCTCATTGCACAAAGTTTTCTCGATGTTTTTAGAATGACTGATATCCCACATAAAACAAATTTTACACTCCAAGAAGCCTTAATACAACTTGGCTATGATTGGCATGAGAAAGATTATTTTTTCTGCCACGGCGCATTTCCTATAATTGAGAACTCAACGGCAGATATGCAAAACTATTTGGGTATTATGCTTTGCACCGATGGGGATATTGACGTCAGTATTAATGACATAGATTACAATCTGACAGCATCCACCTTGCTTATTGCGTTCCCTTCTTCCATTGTGCATATTGTTCGTTCCAGAAGACATTACAATGGCTTTTTGATGTTCGTGGCACGTGATTTCTTGTCAAAATATATCATTAATGCTCAACTTGTACATCCTTTTCGACAAGTTTCCAAAAATCATTATACACTCGTTGAACTTACAAGAGAAGAGCAGAAAAACTTTATCGATATTTATAGATTGATTTGCAAAAAAAAAGAAACCAAGGGTTCTGATTTACAGCTTGAAGCATTGCGAAATCTGTTATTGGCTGCGATTTGCGAGGTAGCCGAAATTTTTCTCAAAAGTAACAAAGTTGAAATTCGGTCAACAAGGAGTGAAGAGATTACCGGTGCTTTTCTAAATTTACTTATCCAACCCATACAAATAAGTCATACAACTGCTTACTTTGCAGATCAATTGAATATCTCACCCAAACATCTGATTCATGTAGTCAAAACAACTACCGGAAAGTCACCCGGGTTTTTTATCAATGAGAAAATTACTGACAATGCCAAATTACTGTTAAGGGATTATAGCCTTAACATCAGTCAAATTTCAGAAAAGCTTGGTTTCTCCGAAGTATCATCTTTTAGTAGTTTTTTCAAAAAACACACCGATCTATCACCCTCCTTATATAGAGAGCGACTCTAAAATACTCCAAATAGTGAATTTCAAGCAAGTTTTTGTGAATTTCAAGATAGGAGCTTCTTGTTTGGATTAGCTAACCTTATACTGATTTATATCACTCAAAAAATATGCTTTTCAAAAAAGCAACGAAAGATGATGAATATTAGGAATTAATATTTGTAAAAATATAAAGGAGGTACCTGCCATGAAGAGAACATTTAAAGAAAGTATGCAAGCATTTGCAGTGAAGCAAGCTCTTCACTACCTTGACGAAGATCCGGAAAAGGATTTTCCAAAAATCATAAGATGGGCTGAAAAATTTGATAAGGGGGGTAAAAATGCACGTTTAATTCAACCCTTCAATAATTTTATTAAGGATCCGGATAACAACTGGAACATAATGATCAAGAGTCTTTGGACTGACATAGATCGTGATGTTTTCAAAGTTTTCTTTGAGAATTTTATTGTTAATGCTTCCCTGGCCGCGAGACACCGACATGTAAAATATCGAGAGAAACACGGATGTAATATTCCTTGGGCTATTTTGATGGACCTTACATCCGCCTGCAATTTAAAATGTATGGGATGCTGGGCGGCGGATTACGGCAATAAACTGAATTTGGAATATGAGGTTCTCGATGATATTATCCGTCAGGGCAAAGAGTTGGGTACATACATGTATATTTACTCCGGCGGTGAACCGTTGGTTCGCAAAGATGATATCATTCGTTTGTGTGAAGCCCACCCTGACTGCATGTTCTTGGCTTTCACCAATGGAACTTTGATAGATGAGAAATTTGCTGATGAAATGTTGCGTGTCAAGAACTTTATACCGGCTATCAGCATTGAAGGATTTGAGGAAGCGACCGATTACCGTCGAGGTAAGGGAACTTACCAAAGAGTTAAGAATGCCATGCGTATTTTGAAAGAGAAAAAACTGGCGTTTGGCGCCTCCTGTTGCTATACTTCTAAAAATATTGATTCTCTCAGCTCGGAAGAATATATCGATATGCTAATTGAGTCAGGGGCAAAATTTGCATGGTTCTTTCACTATATGCCTATCGGCAATACGGCTGTTCCCGAACTCTTGCCCTCACCTGAACAGCGTGAGGTTATGTACCACAAAATAAGAGAGTACAGAAACACCAAACCTATTTTTACCATCGACTTCCAAAATGACGGTCAATATGTCAAGGGTTGTATTGCCGGTGGTCGCAGCTACCTGCACATTAACGCCAACGGTGATATAGAACCTTGTGCTTTTATTCACTACGCGGATTCCAATATTAAGACTCATACACTTCTGGAAGCTTTAAAACGACCCTTATTTATGGCTTATAAAGAAGGGCAACCTTTTAATGACAATTTGCTACGCCCTTGTCCGATGTTGGAAAATCCGGAGTGTTTATGCAATATGGTCAAGAAGTCCGGTGCTCATTCAACCGATATGCAGTCCCCTGAAAACATTGACGATTTGTATGCTAAGTGTAAGCCCTATGCTGACCGCTGGGCTCCCAAAGCTGATGAACTCTGGACAGCAAGTCATAAGTAGTATTCTTCACGAAACACTTCGATCTACTACTTGGTCTTTAACCATAAAAGAACGACAAAATGGATACAATCCTGAGTCGTTCTTTTTCTATGCTCTGAAATAAATGTATATCTTTATAGGCAAATAGAACAAGCCAATGCAAAACAATAAGAAACCATTCTATAAATATCTACTTAACTGTTTTCTCTTGATGCTTCCGATCATGATATGGAATATTCTCTTTACAGAGAAATTACCTCAAGAGTACCAACCCGATACATTTTGGGAAGAGATTCCTGCCTGGCTGAAATATGCTGAAAACATTTCCAGGATCTTGCTTTTCATTCTTACTATATTTATGCCCTTGAGCATTTCCACCTCAACACAGAAACACGGACTTATTCTATACATAGGCGGAACAATAATATACTTTGTCTCCTGGCTTCTCTTGATTTTCTCTCCTGACAGCGCATGGAGTAACAGCATCTTCGGCTTTATGGCGCCTGCATACACCCCGTTGTTGTGGCTAACGGGAATTGGACTTATAGGCAATTCATTCTACTTTAATCTCCCTTTCAGACGTTGGTTTTTCATTTTGATCTCAATCCTATTTCTGATTTTTCATAATTGGCACACATTGACAATCTTTCTGAGGACACATTGATTGATCAAGCCCCAAATAATGTAACTAACAAAAGGAAAGCGTATGAACAAAAATAAAATAATTGCATTTGTGTTGTTATTTTGCATGTCAACTTTGGGTGTTTTTGCTCAAGAAGTTAAAACTAACAACACAGAAAGTTGGTTCAAAAGACATTTTGACCAAAGATTCTATTTTGGCTACTATGGTTCATATTATAATGACAATATGCAGATGTTGCAGGGTGGATATGACGCCGTCTTAAAGCTAATCGACATAACTCCAAAATACAATCTGATTGATTTTAGCATTGGAGCAAATGTTTTAATGGCTTTTGATCAAGTCAAGGAACCTAAGGAAGATAACTTTGGAAATATGCGTCCGGATCATTCAAGGATTACGCCAGGATTTGAGCTAAATTGGTGTGCCAGACTGTTTATTTTGCCGATTTCAAAAATAAATGCTCGTTTGTATTTGGAAGGACTTGGGATGTCATTAATCGTTTATACAAGGAAATTCCCCGATATAAACACCGAAAATGGGAGAGCAACCGGCTCGATAGTCAACATTGGAAGTCATGTAGGAATGGGAATGGAATATCAAATTAATGACAATCTTAAAGGTTATATCAGTATCCGCCTGTTTCACGCGTCAAATGGGAAAAAATATGTGGAGAATCCTGCACTAAACGCAGTAGGAATAATAATGGGAGTGCAATTTTAAGAAAAATGAAACAACTAATCACATTTTTCGGACTTGCTTACTTAATTAGTTGGATGATTTGGCTCCCGCTATATGGAGAGGCTCTTGGGTTAACCAATTTGCCGATTTTACCTTATAATCATGGTCTTGGCGGAATCGGACCTTTAATCTCTGCTTTCCTGACGACTTGGATATACCAAAAACAAAAAGGAGTAAAACTTTTGATTAAAAAATGCTTTCAGGTTAAACCGCTCATATACCTGATTGTAGCGTTGTTCAGTCCATTTTTAATTCTCCTGTTGGCGGCAATTATAGGCTACTTTGTTGACCACTCGCCTATCGATATTTCAAGCATATTAATTTCAAAAGAGTTCCCACAATTCAACTTATTGACATTTTTTATCTACAACTTATTATTATTTGGTTTTGGTGAAGAAGTCGGTTGGCGTGGCTTTGCATTGCCAAGACTTCAACAAAAGTTTAGCGCACTAACATCAAGTATTATACTGACAATTTTTTGGGCTATTTGGCATTTACCTCTTTTCTTTTACAAACCCGGATTTACCTCAATGGACATTACCGGTATTTTCGGCTGGACATTCAGTCTGCTGACAGGGAGCATATTATTGACTTGGCTCTACAACTCATCCGAAGCAAGTATTTTAGTTTGTGCCGTTTTTCATTCAACCGTTAACATCGCATTTACAGCCGACTTTGTCAACGAAAATTATGTAAATTACATGGGAATGTTGATAACAATTTGGGCTATATTGACCATCATTATCTTTAAACCCAAATATTTAGCTACATTTGAAAGAGCAAAAGACATCGGTAAATAACACAAAAATCATGTTAAAATTAAAAGATATTTTACTGCTTTTATTGATAGTGGTTTTGACCGCTTCATTCCTTTTCATAGGTAAATGGACAAGCGGAATCGTCATTTTTGAGAATCTCTCTCCATTAACCAACCATCAAATTGTTTATCAGGGAATTACGCTTCTAATAGCCTTTGCTTTATTGCTCATTTTATGGAGATTCAAAAGGCCGGAATTTAAAACCTATTTTAGAAAAGGAAATATAGGTGCTGCAATTGGCCCCGAACCTTGGATAGGAATAAAACCGAAAGAAAATCAAACTTGGTTGTCTTACGGGACAACTATCGGAATAATAATTTCTGTGGTTACGGCAATAATTATTTATTTTCAGCTAATAAAAGGAAAAGAAATTGACACTGGCAACATACTACAAATTTTGCTTTTTAGTCTAATATTCTCGTTGACCAATTCTTTTGCTGAAGAGAGTGTTACAAGAATGAGTGTAGTGGTGGCCCTCAAAGGCAAAGTAAAAGATAGAATAATTCCATTTATTTCTGCTCTGATATTTGGCACAGTCCATTATTGGGGAAATCCTGGTGGTATTCCGGGCGTATTGGCCGCCGGATTTTTGGGATGGTTTTTAGCAAAGTCAATTCTGGAAACCAAAGGTTTTTTCTGGGCTTGGCTGATACATTTTGCACAAGATGTAATTATTTTTACGGCACGCTTCTTAGCTGAATAAATTAGAAATAATAATTTCTAAAAGATAAATTCCAACTGACAGAAAGGAAAAGATTTATTATTTTAGTAGAATTATTTAATAAAAATAATTCTATGAAAAGTGGCACACTAAAAAAATATAAAGTTGCCGCTATATTAATGATAATTTTTCTTTCTTCTCTTCGCATCGCTGTTTGAGAGCAACATATTGGATTAAAATTTAGCAGTAAATAAATCATGAAACAATCAATTGGTAAATGGAGTTCGACTGAAAAACAACAGGAGTATGTAGAAGCCTACAACAAAGCACTACAAACGATGCCTGAAGCCAAATCAATAAGAATTAAAACCTCGTTCGGAACAGTTCAAGGTTATTGTTGGAAAAATGAAGAAGCAAACCATAAAAGTCCGATACTGCTCTTTCCCGGAAAATCGTCGGGAGTGCCTATGTGGTATGCCAATATTCCCGATTTCTATAAAAATAGGACTGTATATGCCTTTGATGCTTTGGGAGATGTGGGATTGAGCGAGCAAGAGAATCCGATAAAAAACAGTTTGGACCAAGCGAAATGGATAGACGAAACGATAGAAAATCTGCATTTGACGAAAGTGCACATAGTGGGACATTCGTTTGGAGGTTGGTTGTCGGCCAATTATGCTTCGCTATATCCTCAAAAGGTTGCCTCCTTGATCCTGATTGAGCCTGTATTCACATTTCAGATAATAAAACTGATTATCGTATTAAAGTCGATACCTTACAATATGAAGTTTTTGCCCAAAAAGTGGAGGCAGGGATTATTGAAACAAATAAGCGGTTCGGAAACCATTGACACTACCGATCCTGTGGCAAAAATGATTGACGAAGGAGCGAATTATTATTCTTCTAATTTACCCAATCCAACAATGATTAGCAAGCAACAAATGCAAGAATGGGAATTCCCCGTGTATGTAGCTTTTGCCGATAATAGCGGCGTTCATAATTCCGTTAAGGCTGTAGAAGTGGCAGAAAAAAATGTAAAAAATATAACCGCTAAAATATGGAAAAATGCAACTCATTCGCTACCCATGGAATATGCAGAAGAATTAAACAGAGAAATCATTCAGTTTATTGAAAAGAATGACAAATAAATATTTAATCCATCATAAATATAAAATAATATGTCATTACAAGAAACACTTGAATACCGTCGTTCCGTCAGATATTTCGACGAAGCGAAAGAGCTGGACACCGACAAGGTGCGGCGCTGCATTGAACTGGCGACACTTGCACCTAATAGTTCCAATATGCAACTGTGGGAATTTTATCACATTACCGACCCTGAAATGCTGAAGAAAATATCCCATGCCTGTCTGGACCAAAAAGCAACTGAAACTGCTAAACAAATCGTAGTCTTCGTAACTCGCCGTGATTTACATCGTAAACGCTCAAAAGCGATTTTAGATTTTGAAAAAGGTAACATTGCCCGTTATAGCCCACCTGAAAGACAAGAAAAACGATGGAAAGATCGGCAAATGTACTACAACCGCGTGATGCCGTTTTTATACAGTAGTTTTCTGGGACTACTTGGTCTTTTAAGGAAGATTCTCGCTCTATCTATCAGCATGTTCCGCCCAATGGTAACCACGGTTTCCGAAAGTGATGTGCGTGTAGTTGTGCATAAAACCTGTGGTTTGGCCGCACAGACTTTTATGATTGCTATGGCAGAAATAGGCTATGATACCTGTCCTCTGGAAGGTTTTGACAGCCGTAGAGTTAAAAGGCTACTCAAACTGCCCTGCAATGCCGAAATCAATATGGTGATTCCTTGCGGAATCAGAAAAGGAACACTTGGAATTTGGGGAGAACGGTTCAGGGTACCGTTTGGGGAAGTATATAGGAATGTATAATTAGGGTTAGCAATAGCCGGATAGCAACAAAAATATAAAATCAGTTATATGCAAAAAATGAACAAAGAAAAGTCAATTAAATCAGGAACAAGAATCCTATACTACATAACATTAACTCTGAGTTTGTTAGTTGGGTTTTGGCATTTTTTTGTGCCATATCTTTATGATTGGTATGACTATATTCCCATGCAATATGAAACTCTGATTGTAGGAATCGATTATACAAATTTGTGTTTTTCATCGTTGCTATTTGGAAGCAGTTTAGTTTTAATTATACTGGCAAAAAGTGCATTTGCATTAAATTTTGAAACGCTCGTTTTCTATACGTTTTTAACCGTGGTGTGGGTTTTTAGAGCCTGTCTCTCGGCGTTCATAGAACCATGGCCCTTAGAACCGATTCCGGCAGTTGCCATCGGGCAATTGATTGGCTCAGTCGTTCAAGCGCTATTAATGGTTGTAGTGACAATAAAGCTTTGGAAAACAAGGGCCAGAGTAAAATCTGAACGGTAAAAATCGTCACATCCAATTGCAAATGAATAACTTTTCCAGCAGTCCTTTGCATCCAGTTGAACAGGCAAGTCTGTTAGATTGTCGTTTTCGGTTATGGTTCCATAATCCGCGAAAATTGCTGAAAAAATTTATTCGTCCGACCATGACAGTTCTTGATTTGGGCTGTGGAACGGGTTATTTTACATTGGAAGCTGCAAGATTACTCAATAATAACGGAAAGGTTATTGCCGCAGACGTGCAACAAGGAATGCTTGACATCTTAAAACAAAAATTGAAAAACAGCGAATTGGGAGGGGTAATAGAAATTCACAAATGTCAAGATAACAGCCTCAACTTGTCAGAAAAAGTCGATTTTATCCTTGCTTTTTATGCCTTTCATGAAATGAAATATATCGACAATATCATTAGTGACCTGACAAAAATAGTAAAACCTGAAACGAAGGTTTTTATTGCGGAACAAAAAATTCACGTTTCAAAAAAAAGATTCAATACAATAATTGATAAACTGAAAAATAAAGGGTTTGAAATCTGTGAACGGCCCTCAATCTCTCTTAGCAGAGCAGCTCTAATGAAACTAAAACCAGCTCACACTACCTAAATAGTATCCTGATTTATTAAATTTCCAGTTCGTAGCCGACATAAAATTGTTTGAGTTGTTCTCCCATTATGTTTTTTAGTTGATTAAAAGAATAATCCCCTGTGCAATGTCCTGTTATAAAAAGGGTTGAAGGAAAACGACTTTTGAGCTCTTGTCCTAACTCCTCTACCTCTTTTTCTGTTTCAAATGTTAGGTCATTTTGGCTATCCAACAGATGAAAACCGCCCATTACGCAAGCTATTTGACCACCTCTTTCGGCTTTTACACTCTCCAAAATATTTAACAAGCCGCTGTGTCCGCAACCCGTAAAGACAAATCGTTTTTCTTTCCCGATAGTAATAATCAACTCATGGTCGAAGTCATCCCTTATCACCTCATTTATATTGCTCCTAAAAAGCATTCGATTAGCTTTAGGTAATGGATATCTTCTGATTTCGGGCCTCGAAACCAGAATATCTTCTTCAAATAAAGTTTTTTCACCTACAGTAATCAGTCGCTCTTTCAGAGTGCTAAAGTCAAAATCAACACTTATCTTTCTACAACTATTTCTCGCAGAATAGTACTCCCGATTTATTATTTGTGAAGAGAAAACTATTTTGGCTTTTTGGTTAATCTCTAAAAATGCCGGCAATCCCCCAATGTGATCTGCATGTCCGTGAGAGATAAAAAGGTAGTCCACATCGCTCAAATCTACATTCATACGAGTCGCATTACGAGCGAACAGATCCGAAGCCCCCACATCAAGCAGACATTTGCAGCTCTGTGTTTCAAGATAAACAGAGAGACCATGCTCAGTCCCAAAACCGGCCTCTACTGCCCTATTGTCTGCCAAAACAACAACTCTCATTTTGACTATTTTTTCTCTTTTCGTTTCTGCCTTATCCCCGCCAGGATAACAACAACTACTACTAAAAATGCCAGGATGAAATCAGAATATCTGTAAACACCCAAAATCGCGCCTTCAATAGGCTGTTTAGCAGGAAACCATCTTATAACCCCTATCGTCAACAAATAGGCCACAAAACCGACTATCGCGGCAAGGAGTAAACGAAATTTTAATTTCATACTATTAATTGTGTTGATTTGACACAAAAGTAAAAATTATATCTTCCTTTTACAGAATAAATCTCTGAAACTGCTATGCTGACGATGCAAAAGCCAGACGATGATTAAGCCGAAGAGGAAAGTGGAAGTGAATGTTTCGATCATATGGCTGAGTCTTACACTGGCTATGGGCATCAAAGGATTGGGCACAATATGGCCCAAATGGGGTATAGCGAAAAGAAATCCCACCAACAATGCAGTTGCCCATGGTTTTACATTGGATCCGGCAATTATTGGCAATGCTATCAGCGCAAAGAGCACTCCCCTAACCAATTGGAGTAAAATCAGCCCCGGCGTGTTGCGGATTGTCCCCAAAGTGTGAGCAAAGAAAGGCTCTATTTCTCCCGGACTGCCATAAAATGCTCTGAGTTCTGGATTCTGCCAGGCGATATAGTATCCTGCCACCCAGTAGATCACAAGATAAACAACGGCAATGACTGCAAGTTTCAAAAAAAGTTGCATAAATGGCATTTTCCATTTTGGCCTGGCTGTACCTACATCTTTTTTCTTCCATTTTTTGCATATCAAGACGGCAAGCGGAATAAAAATAAGCGGTATGGATAAACCCATAATAAAGAGGCGGGGAAGCAGTTCGGGCGACACTGTGATTTCTGAAAGAAAATACCAGGTTTCGATTTGAGTAATAAATGTAAATGAGCCGTAGTAGGCGAAAGCGAGAGCTAATGCCAGCCGCCAGCCACGCCACCGCGAAGTGACTATCAATGCAACTATTAACAGAGTATTGATAACAGCCAGTACAAGCGTGCCAACCTCTTGGCTAAGCAATCCTGGCTCCGATTGCCCCTGCGGCATCAAATCGCCGACAGCCATTGCTCCTATTATCCAAATGGGGAAATAGAGGATAACCAATAAGATTATCCTGAAAGTCCATGATAAAGTTTTTTTAAAATTCATACTGCATTAAATGTGGTATATCAATCGGGAGTCTAAAAAACCGATATTCCACAAAATTAATGGAGAATCTTAAAAACAGAAAGTTAGACTTAATACATTTCTGTTAAATATTTATACTTCCCTTTGTTCTGTTGGACAATAATTTCAAAATAATCTATTTTTGATGTAATGTTTTTCAATTTGATTCGTCAATAAAGTAAATGAGCTCGGAAAGATTTAAAAAGGAAATACTGCCATTGCGTCAACAACTTTTCCACTTGTCGCTAAAAATGCTTGGAAATGGGCAGGATGCGGAGGATGCCGTGCAGGAATCACTGCTTAAATTGTGGCGTGTGCGTGATACTTTGAAATCTTATGATAGCCCGGGTGCTTTGGCTACAACGGTAACAAAAAACACTTGTTTAGATAAAATCAGGCTCAGAAAACAAACTTATACAATTGATGAATATATAAAAATAGGCGATAAAGATGACCCGCAATTACAACTCGAAAGAAAGGATACCAACAAACTTATTCAGATGATTATTCAAACCCTGCCGCCGCTTCAGCAACAGATAATCAGGATGAAAGATGTGGATGGATATGAAACGGAAGAGATAGCAGAAATAACGGGGACAACGGTGGAAGCAGTAAGAACCAATTTGTCGAGAGCGAGAAAAAAGGTGCGGGAAGGATATTTGAAGATAGCGCAAGGTTCAAAATAGAAATTTTTCAATTCAATTTATCGGTAGAAGATTAAAGTTTATTATACGAATGAAAATATTAAAACGCAATATTATCTCTTTGCAAAAAGCTGAAAAACTGATTGAAAAGTACTACGAAGGGGAAACCACGGTAGCGGAAGAAAATTTGCTCCGTAAATACCTTTCCGGTAAAAACATACCTGCACAATTTGAAATTGAAAAAGCAATTTTCGGCTATTTCACTAGTGAAAAGGAGAAGAAAAAAGTGCGGATTGCTCCTAAAACCCTAAAGTGGGTGGTATCGGTTGCCTCTGTTGCAGCAGCAGTAGTTCTATTTCTGGGCATTTTTCTCAATACCCAATATTCCACCACAAGTTATGCTTACGTAGATGGCAAAAAAATTACCGACAAAAATAAGATTCGTGCTTTAGCGCAAATTGGCCTCGAGAATATAGCCGGAACGGATGAAGTGGCTAAGGGATTGGAAAATATTGAGCTTGATCAAACGATAGAGAGCCAGCTGGATCTATTTAAGGAATTGGAATTTTAACTAAGAAAACAAAATATTATGAAGAAGGTCAAATATTTAATTCTAACATTGCTTATGGCAGTCGGATTTACTGCCAATCTGAGCGCTCAGAACGACTTGGCGATTAATAAGGTGTTTGAGCGTTATGGCAAACAGAAAGGCTCGGTAATGGTGGAAATGAGCAGAGAAATGCTGAAAGAGTACGATTTTACCTACTATAAGAGCATTGTAACAACCGACAATAAGGAGGCTGCCGATTTTGCGCGTGAGTGCCTGGAAATAGACCAAAAGGGCGCGAAAAAAGTGAAGCAGGTGGTTTCAAATGGCGTTCTAAGCTCCATCTACCTCCAATTGCCCCAAAGAGGGAAATATTTCCGATTGATTTTATTCAACGAAACCATAACACACGAACGTAAAATGACATTGATATATATCGAATCGGAGAAAGATTCAGAAGAGATACTACAACTAAATTTAAAAAAGAGATAGAAACAAAAAATAAATTGAAAAAACCAAACAACACTAAACATTTACTTAAAAATGAAAACAAGAAAACTAACAATTATCACACTAGCCTTTGTGCTTATTTCAACTAATTTATTTGCACAAAACGTTTCAGATACTACTTTTCAATTTCGGAATAAAAGCATTTTTGTAAAAGATAGTCTGGATGAAGTGAGAGTAAAAGTATCAGAAAAGGGGTCAATTGGATATATCCCTGTTTATGAAGGAATATTTACGAATGAGCAACAGATTGAAACCTACACGGTTGGAACAGATTTTAATATCAATACACCGTTTGGCTCTTTGCTGGGCAGGGATGGAGATAAACCAAGAATGAAAACCCACTGGCAGGGGATGGGAGGCGGATTCTCCTTCTTGATTAATTCAGATTTGGATTATAAGCCCTTTGCATCCGGGGAGATAATATTAAATCCCATAGAAGTATCTACTACTTTTGTGAACCAATTTGCCTTGATTACCGGTCTGGGAGTTATATATCGCGACTATGCCTTAAAGAAAAACGTAAAAATGGGAAAAATTGATGGAGTAGCTGTTTTTCAAAAAACGCCAACGGATATCTATTCACGCAACAGTTTGACTCAAATTGAATTTGTTTCTCCATTATTATTTGAATGGCAGCCGAAATCAAACTTAAAGTATAAGTTTTTCTTATCAGCCGGTGTTCTTTTCAGCTATGGAAGTGATAGGATGGGAATGCTTATAACAAAGGAAAAGGATGAAGATCTGATGGGAAGAGGATTGGATGTCAGATCATTTAGTATGGATATTCTGGGTCAGGTCGGTTTCGGCAATGTAAGTTTGTATGCACGATACACACCTTACGGCATTTTTCAACCTAAAAAAGGACCAAAATTCACTCAATTCTCATTCGGTATAATGGCCTATTTTAATTAATATAAAACAACCCCAAAGCATAGTCCTTGTATTAGCTTTACTCATACAATCCGTGATCTAATGTAAATCCCATAAAAAAAACTAAAGTCAATATTTAAACATAAGTTAAATTAATCCACCAGGGGATAATTGCAAATGGTATTTCATCTTTTTGAAGCCATTCAATTATCCCCTTCCTTATTGTTCACATGGACTCGATAAACATCTTACAGACACCATCCTTGACTAAAAAACACAACTATTTATCCAACCTTTTTTCAACAAACTCCTCTATCAACTTATTGACTATCTCAGGCGCATCAGTATTTGCGTTGTGACCGACATCTTTTATCAATTCCAGAGGAATGCCTGTCTCTTTATGCAAAAATTTATTGTATTCGAGGCAAATTTTTAATTGATCTTTTTCTCCGCAAATCAATAAAGCCGGACAGGGTATTTCATAGGGCAGATCTTTCTCAATTGCCTCCGCAAGAACTTTAGCACCATGACCCAAAAGCTTTGCAAATCTCTTTTTATCTCCTTCATAGGGCAGCATCATTTTGTACACAAGATCTCTGCTATACGTTGATTCGGCAGACCCTTTGGGGAAAAAATTTAATAGAGTCTTCCACGGCACCAACTTGACTATGGGTTCGAGCCTTTTCATCAGCCGAAGTTCTCTGCGCGTTAAAACTGCCCTTTGAAGCGGAGCACCATCAATACCAACATAACCTTTTACCTTCTCAGGATATAGTTTGGCAAAAATTTGACCTGTCGCCCCACCTATGGATTGACCCACAACTACCGGTCGTGTGGTTTTCTCTTTTTCAAGTATCTCATTGAGCCATTTTGCGTTGTCAAACAGAGTAAAATCGAAATTAAAAGGCCACGAAGCGGCATGAGTGGGAGCATCCCAGACAAGTAGATTATACTTATCCTCAAAATACTCAATCTGTTTTTCAAACAGGCGATGGTCCAATGTCAGCCCCGGAAGAAAAACCAAGGTCACAGCTTCTGCATCGATGATATTTACCCAATACCGGATATCACCGGATGGGGTTTGATGGGTTTTTTCTGTCATAATTTTTTGAGTTGTGTCTATTTCTTGACAAATTTAAAAAATTACCCTTTAATCACCGCGAGAGGGGAGACTTCTGTTACTATTTTAACCAAATCCTCCTGATCCAGCATCACCTGTTGAATGTTTTTATAGGCAGAAGGAGCTTCGTCGAGGTCTCTTTGGCTCCGAATTGAATGTAAAATACCCTTTTTATTGAGCTTTCGTATTTCATGCTCAAGACTCAAACTTCGAATAGCCTCATTGCGCCCCATTACCCGACCGGCTCCATGCGAGCAACTTGAGAAACTCTCTGGATTACCCAACCCCACGACAATATAGGATTTTGTGCCTTGGGATCCGGGAATAATTCCGAATTCACCCAGATGTGCAGAGGTGGCACCTTTGCGATGCACCACTACATTTTTACCGAAATGTTTTTCCCATTTCGCATAGTTGTGAGCAATGTTTATAATCTCACCGAACTTTATATTTGGGAAAAAGTCCACAAAGATCTCTTGTACCCTGGTGAGCATCAATTTGCGGTTAGCGAGAGCAAAATCCACGCAATAATTCATCTCCTCAAAATACCTATGTGCTTCTTCCGTGGTAAATGGAAGATAGGCAAGATCCGCCTTCGGGGGTACAGGAGAATTCCACTGCTTATTGAGTTTCTTCGCAATCTTGTTATAATGGTCTGCTACCTTTTTGCCAATATTTCTACTCCCGGAATGAATCATAATCCAGATATAATCATCCTTATCCTTTTGAATCTCAATAAAGTGATTGCCTCCTCCGAGAGTTCCGAGCTGGCGGAGGGCGGAGTTATACTCAGATCTTACCACTTCCATGCTTCCAACCTTATAACCCTTGGGCATCAGAGCCTCATCCTGCGCCCTCTTGTGGTGCTTAAACCCAACCGGCACCCTCTCCTCAATATCCCTTACAATCTCCTTCAGCCTTCGTTGAATGTCGGGGTTTAGTTTCAAATCGGTCTTTACCGCACAGATGCCGCATCCGATATCTACGCCTACTGCATTGGGCACAACCACATTATCCGCAGCCATTACCCCGCCTATAGGCATTCCATATCCAGTATGCGCATCTGGCATCAAAGCGATATGCTTAAAGGCAAACGGCAGATTGGCCAGGTTCTTCACCTGAAAAAGGGTATTATCATCAATTTCATCCAACCAAAGCTTAATTGGTATCCTTTCGGTATCAATTATTCGTTTCATAATCAATTATAATCGTTTATAGTCGTTTAAACTCAACGCAATGCGATGCAGAGCAACGCGACACAGCACAAAACTGCACAAAGTAAAACTACAAAATAGTCATTTTATAGCCAAAAACAAGATTATGCAAACCCAAATCTCTATTTATAGCAGGATTGGATTTGCTAAAGTATTCAACTTAAAAACCATCAAAAAAAGAGCAAGAGTGAAATAGAAGTCAGTCTTGCTCTTAAACCTTAATCAATAGTCTTAATTATTTGCTACTAATGATCGTGATCGTGCTCAATTCCTTCTTCCCGGGTTACGTGAATTGTGCCGAATGGATGCTCAACAGGTGCATAAATCGAATAGAGCTTCAACGGCTTATCACCTGTATTCACTAAATTGTGCCATTTTCCGGCAGGGATAAAGAATGCAAAATCCTCTTTTACAGCACACTCAAAATCCAGATTATCCTCGGTATCTCCCATATATACAATCCCTTCTCCCTCCTCTACGCGAATAAACTGGTCAGTCGAGGTATGAAGTTCAAGGCCAATATCCTCACCCGGCTGCAGAGTCATAAAAGTCATCTGAAGATAACTGCCCGTCCAAAAAGCCGTACGGAAATTTTCATTTCTGCTCGTTGCATCCTCAATATCAAAAACCAGAAGTTCCGGACCATGATCAATCAACTCTATTTGTTCGGTTGCTGCAACGAGATCAACCTCTGATGTTCCGGTTTGTGGATTGCCACATCCGGCAATCAAAAATGCTACGGTAATTAAAATTAAAAAGTGTTTTTTCATACTCAATATATATCTATAAATGTGATTTAATGTTCAGTTAGTCAGATTATCAAAGATAACAAATATTTATTGGAAAAGTAAATCACTACTACTATTTATTATATATATCACCTGTTTGAATGCCTATTCCGGCAATAGCGATTCCAGCCTATCCAAATGCTCTTTAATTTGAGCCTTGGCTGCTTCATCTTTTTCCGCATAGTAGGCAGCGCGCATATCAGGCAAATAGTGAATATAATGGATATCAGCCACATATTGTGCCGCCCTCACTCTGACCTGAGCATCGCCGTCAAAAAGCAATCCCTGGAGCCAACGCTTGGCATCCCACGAGTGTTTGCTTTGCAGCCAATCGAGCGCTGCTATTTTCTCTTCGGGAGTCCCGTACAAAAAGGTTCGGAAATAGCGGCTCTCCTGCCTGAGGTCCGGTATGGACATCAGGATCTCTTGATTGAAAATAGCGGGATCTATCACATTTTCGGCGTAGCCGGCAATCGGCTTATTCAGCGTCCGGCGCACCATGCGCGGGATCATCCACATCATGCCCGGAGTCGCCTCAGGATGCGCTATACAGCTGAAAACGCGCCCTTCACCATATTGGTTGGTGGTGAAAAAAGGTTTGTTGTTGGTCATATTAGCCGGAGCGTTGCCCTCCTCATGCACATCGCTCTCCATGATAGCAAGCGTCTCATATTGGATGCTATCGCCTTCGGCGGGAATGAAAACCGGACCTTCGTAATACATCACATAGAGGGTATCTAGCTCCGCAACTTCGGGGAAAAGTTCTTTCCCTGCCTCGGTGAGGGTAAATTTGGCAATCCCGTGTCCGCGGTTATCATGCTCAATATCAATCGCCTGCGCACCGTTGAGCTGCATACAGGAATATTCAGGGGTATTGGAGAAGAGATAAGCGCCCGCACAAATGCCAACGGCTCCGCCTCCACGGGCCACGAACTCCTTGATACGCTGTTGGTTCTCTGCGCCCAGATTGAGGTACTGCCGACTTCCGCCACCTCCTGGGATAATAATGGCATCAAGCTCATCGAGTACATTATTGGCAATATCGGCGGTAGTAATGGTGCGAACGGTCATTTCGGGATCGAGCTGTATCGCTGCCACCGCCTCCCAGATACAGGTCTGCGACCCTCCGTGCCCCTCAAACACCCCCACACGCATCTTATCGGTTTGTGTACTCGTCGAGGGGGTGCATTGGACAAATAGCAACAATGCCAAAAGAAGAAGAATCCGGTTGAGTAATTTCATGGTATATGGGTTTAAATGGTTTTTAAATGGTTATAAATGATTGTAAAATGGTTTTAAAGTGATTTTAAAGTGGTTTTAAACGGTTATAAACGATTGTAAATGGTTATAAATTGCAAAAATGATTCAGCCCAAAGCCAAACAAAGATAAAAAATTATTACGGGGAAAGTTGTATATTTGTGGGGGAGAGATAAACGTTATACACAAGTCGTAATATTAATTGACCAAAAAAATGCAAGTTTAATTTGCACATGACAGTGTATATGAAAATAATAGACAATTAGATCATTTCTAAGTTGCTAGAGATATGGATAAAGTCAATCATCAATTAAACAAGAAAAGCATTAATGTCAACTAAATTTTTTACAAATCAAGATGGTAATAGTTTACTCAAAAAGTTTGAAGGCGTATTTACATATATTGAAAGTATACGTCATTTTGATGCCTTAGTTGGCTATTTTAGGTCCTCAGGTTATTTTAAAATACGTCCTTTCCTAGAAAAAATCCCAAAAATCAGAATCCTTGTTGGAATAAATGTTGACAAGTTAACAAAACGATATCACGACAAAGGTCAACTCTATCTTGCAAATCCCTATGAGACAAAAGCGAGCCTTATAGAAGAAGTTGTTAAAGATATTCAAGAGGCTAACTACGATGAAGTTACTGAAAAAGGAATTCTACAATTTATTGATGATTTAGCTTCTGGTAAAATTGAACTTAGGGCACATCCCGACAAAAAAATTCATGCTAAGGTTTATATTTTTAGACCTGAAACATTTAATGAATATGCACCTTGCGAAGTAATTACTGGTTCTTCTAATTTAACTGATGCCGGACTTGGAACAAACCCCGAATCTAATTATGAGTTTAATGTATGTTTGCGTGATTACGAAGATGTCAAATTTGCATCTGATGAATTTGAAAGGCTTTGGGAAGAATCTGAGCCCATTTTAAAGGACGACGCTGAAAGAATTATAGAGCCAACCTATCTACGTGACGACTTTACTCCATTTGAGTTATACATAAAAATGTTAATCGAGTATTTTGGTAAACGTGTAGATTACGACCCATATAATATTGATCTGCTTTTGCCACCTAAATATACTCGTTTAAAATACCAGTCAGATGCAGCGAACCAGGGTTATGCTATTATGATGAAACATAATGGCTTTATTTTAGCGGATGTAGTTGGTTTAGGAAAAACAATTATTGCTTGTATGATTATAAAAAAGTTCATTTACGAAAATGGTACTCATACAAAAGTTTTAGTTGTTGTTCCCCCAGCAATTGAAGATAATTGGAGACGAACTGTAAAAGATTTTGAGCTGGATAATCACTTTACTTTCGTTACAATTGGGAGTTTGCATAAGATACTTGATAAAGAAAACTATGCATACCCCAATCCTGAGGAGATTGATTTAATTGCAGTTGACGAATCCCACAAATTCAGGAACGACTATACCGATATGTACTTGGCCTTGCAAGAAATATGTAAAATGCCGCGCTCAAAAGCCGCTGAAGATGGTGATAGACAAAAAAAAGTTATTTTGATTTCTGCTACGCCTTTGAATAACCGACCTCAAGATATCGAAAACCAACTTTATCTTTTTCAGGATAGAAGAAATAGCACACTTGAAAATATTAGAAACCTACAGGAGTATTTTAAACCAATAAACGATCAATATAAGAAACTAGCTAACGAGAAAATACTGAATGTCAAAAAACTTAAAGCACTATTCCAAAAATTACGTAATGATGTAGTAGAGCCACTTGTAATACGCAGAACAAGGAATGATATTGAAAACAACGAGGAGTATTTAGAGGACTTAAAGATACAGGGAATAAAGTTTCCCAAAGTTAGCGACCCCCTACCTCTTTACTATGAATTAGATGATGATTTAAGTAAATTATTTTTTGATACAGTATCACTTATAACCAACTTGGATGAGGATGGGAATGAAATTGAAGGTTTGGGCTATTACCGCTATCGTGCCATTGAATTTCTTATTAAAGATGAAGACAAGAAAATGTATGGCCATGTAGAATCCATCTCGGGCAGACTATCTGCTATTATGAAAACGCTTCTAGTAAAACGCCTTGAAAGTAGTTTTTATGCTTTTACTCAATCATTAATAAGATTTCAGAAAGCCATTGATAATATGCTGGCAATGTTCGATGATAATAGAATATTTATTGCACCCGATCTTGATATAAATAAATTGCTTGAAGAAGGTTTGAGTTATGATGATATTGAGACTAAAATCAACGAAAAAGGCGGTAATAATAGGGAGTACACAAAAGACGCTTTTGATGAAAATTTTGTTACCTTACTCAAACAGGATAAAGAAAAGGTAGATGATTTAATTAAACGCTGGCGAAAAATCACGAAAGACCCAAAACTTATAGAGTTTGCAAAACAAATTCAGATTGAATTTTTTGAACCAGAAAAAAATCCTAGTGGTAAACTGATTATTTTTTCCGAATCAAAGGAAACAGTAAAAGAATTAAAGAAAAATCTTTCAAAGATTACAAGTAAAAGGGTACTAACTGTAAGTTCCGAAAATAGAAAATCTCTTGAAAACACTATTCGGGATAATTTTGATGCGAACCTTGAAGATAATAAATGGAAAACAGAGTACGATATTATTATTACAACGGAAGTGTTGGCAGAAGGAATAAACCTACACCGAAGTAACGTAATAGTAAATTATGATGTCCCCTGGAATTCAACCCGTCTAATGCAGCGTATCGGTCGTGTTAACCGTATTGGTTCTAGAGCTGATAAAATTTATGTTTACAACTTTTATCCTTCCGCTCATGGCGATGCTCAAATCCATCTTGTGAATAATGCTTTACGTAAACTGCAGGCATTTCATACTGCATTTGGTGAAGACAACAAAGTGTTTTCAATTCTTGAAGAAAAAGGAGAAGGAGCATTATTTGGAAATAAAATTCAACAAGAGGAAAGTGAAATTCTTAAGTATTTGAATGAATTAAGAGATTTTAAAAAGAAGCATCCAAAGAAATTTAACTTTATTTCAAAAATTCCAAACAAAGCAAGATGTGGCAGGAAGCTGTCTGACAGTCAACAACTCACTTTATTCGACACAGAAACAGAAGAGATCAATTATCCTCTGCAGAACACATCACTGACTTATCTGAAAAGTAAAAATCATCCCGGCATTTTCTGTCTTATTACTCCGGAAATGAACATCATTGAAATGAACTTCTTGCAAGCAGTAAAACTGTTTATAGCTTCAGATTCAGAACAAGCAATCGCTTTACACAAATTACATCACAAGCAAGTACTTGCTGCACTAGATTTTTTCAAATCTGAAAAAAACCAAGAAAATGTTAAAAACGTGTCTCGCAAAAACCTTAGTCCTGCTGAAAACAAAGCCATTACAAACATAAATTCATTGGTAAGAATTGCTCCTACAGAACAAAAACGGAAGACATTGATTAGGACATTAGAAATAATCAAAAAAGGAACTTATGCGTCTAAAGGATTACCAAAATCCATTAACGACTATTTTACGTCAAATGGGGAATTGGTCAAAGAACCGGAAAAGTTTATTGAACAGTTATTTATTAATGTTCTTGATAGGTATGATCTTTCTCCTACTTCGGAGGAAGCTACTCAATTAGATAAGGCACACGAGGGAATTATAAATCCTCGAATCGTATTAACTCAGAGCTTTAGTTAAATATAGCAACCGATATGACTCAATTACAGAATGCGTTAAAAAGGCAATACGACAGGATTTTGTTTGCAAGGGATGTGTTAAGACCAATTTTTGGCTTAAACTTTACGCTTAACTCTTCTTTGATACCAGCACTAGAACCCACAAAATCGGAATCTGCCTCAATTAACAAAGTTGGTATTTATGGAAACATTCGATTAAATGATGGCACCGAAATCACATGTTACGAAGTGCTATTACAACCTCAAGTCCGCATAGAACAAAACAAGGTTGCTGTCCAACAATATGTTAGAAAGTTACTTACAGTTGGACAAGCTGCTCTAATTAATTTTATTGCACCTGCAAATAACAATGTGTGGCGATTTACACTAGTTGCCAGAGATAGCGTATTGACTGAGAAGGGGGTAATAGAAAAAACCACCAATGCCAAACGTTATACATTCTTATTAGGCCCCTCGGAAACCTGTAGGACTGCGGCCGAGCGCTTTGAAACCCTAAGCACAGAACCGGAAATCACCATACAAACCCTTGTTAATGCTTTCTCAGTTGAAAAATTGAGTAAAGCATTCTTTGATGAATATACCCTACATTATCACAATTTTTGCAATTATCTGCAGGGATCCGCCTATGGTAAACGATTATTTAATGTTTGCTTACCTGTAAATGCTTCACAAGAGGAAAAGGAAAAGGCAAGTAAACCAATCCGAGATTTTGTAAAGAAATTGCTCGGACGCATTGTGTTTTTATATTTCGTTCAGAAAAAGGGCTGGCTGGGTGCAAGTAATACTAAATACACCGATGGTCAAAGCGATTTTATTAAACAACTCTTTAAACAATCGGGTGCGGAAGATACTTTTTACTGCAGTTGGTTGAAAACGTTGTTCTTTGACACCCTAAACAAAGAAAGGGCAAACGATGATTTTGAAATGCCCGATGGCAGAAGGGTAAAAGTTCCTTTCCTCAATGGCGGTTTATTCGATAAAGAAGAGTTTGACGAACAATTTTTAATTCTCGAAGCAAAACTTTTCTACAATCCCGATTTTGAAGATGTTATACTTACTGCAAAAAACAATGGGTCTGCCCGTGGTTTTCTTGACTTTTTGGATGCATTTAACTTCACGGTCTATGAAGATAGTCCTGATGAGCAAACCGTAGCGGTTGACCCTGAAATGTTAGGGCATATTTTTGAAAACCTGTTGGAGGACAACAAAGACAAAGGTGCTTACTATACTCCTAAGGAAATTGTTCACTACATGTGTCAGGAGAGTCTGATTGAGTATTTATGCACGACTCTGAAAATTGAAGATGATACCAAAGAAAAAGAAGCAATAGTCGCCCTACTACAGCATAAAGAACTTTATCCTATCTTAATGCCTAAAATCAGCGATGTTGACGAAGCATTAGACAGAGTAAAGATCTGCGACCCGGCAATAGGATCCGGTGCATTTCCAATGGGATTATTACAGGAAATCTTCAGCATGAAAGAACTCATTGCATACGAAACTGATAAGGAATGGAATCCTGCTGAAACCAAACTCAATATTATTCAAAACTCTATTTATGGGGTAGATATTGAAAAAGGTGCAGTGGATATTGCCCGTTTACGTTTCTGGCTGAGTTTGGTAGTGGACGAAGAAAAACCCAAACCCTTGCCCAACCTCGATTATAAAATTGTGGTAGGCGACAGTCTTATAAGTAAATTTGATGGTGAAATAGTAGAGATAGACTGGGAACGCAAAAGTAGTGTGGGTAAAGCAGATGATTACGTAAAAAATGTGCAGCGTTTGTTAGGCGAAATTGCTAACAAACAAAAGAATTATTTTAATCCCAACAATAAGAATAAGAAGAAACTACAGGCAGAGATTCGCAATTTAAAAATTGAATTACTCATTAACCAGCTTTCTTATAACAAATTGGCTTACGTAGAAAACACCCCTCAAAAAGGTGGCTTTATGCCAACGGCAGCTGATATAAAGCACAACACTGAACGCGAATTGCATATTGCTGGCTTTAAAAACCTAATTGACAAACTCAAATACCTGTCTAAACGCCACGATGAACCTTTTAACTATTTTGACTGGAAACTCGACTTTCCGGAGGTACTAAATCCCTATTTGGTAAACGGAAATGGAGGGTTTGATATAGTGATTGGGAATCCGCCTTATGTTCGTCAAGAAAGAATTGGATCTGAATATAAAGAATTATTGAAAAATCGTTTTCCTTCGGTTGCCAACGGCATTGCAGACATGTACGTCTATTTCTTTGGAATTGGGTTAGAACTATTAAAAGTAAAAGGAGTTTTGAGCTACATTACACTGAACAAGTATCTTAAAACGAAATATGGACGTGAACTTAGAAATCTTTTAGCCACTAGATATGATGTAGATATAATTATCGACTTTTTTGAATTACCGGTATTCGAAGCATCAACTGATGCGTGTATAACAAAAATTATTGCTACAAAAGGAGAAATAGAAACCAAATATTTCCCTGTAAAAACTCTTGACAATCTCAATCTCTTTGAATTAATCTCCGGTAATTTTCAAAAAGTTGTTAAAGATGAAACGGAATGGAAATTCATGGATAGTAATCAAGAAAGCATTTTAGAGAAAATTTACGCAAACACAATTAATTTGGAAAAGTTTACAAATAATCAAATTTACAGTGGTATAAAAACAGCCTTTAATCGAGCCTTTATATTAGAAGATGATATTGCAGAAAAACTTCTAAATTCCGAAAGCAAAAGTTTGGTTAAACCCTATGCTCAATCAAAAGACATAAAGCAATGGCATCTAGAAAATACAAACAAATACTTTCTTGCAACAGGTTATAGTATTGATGTAAAAAAGGAGTTTCCGACAGCATATAATTATTTACATCAATTTGAACAAGAATTGAAACAAAGACAAGATAAAGGTATAAACTGGTGGAACTTGCGTGCCTGTAAATATTATAATAATTTTGAAAAGCCCAAAATTATTTATATGCATACAGCCAAAAAACACGAATTTTATTTTGATACAGAAGGTAGATATATAAACAACTCGTGCTATATGATAATTTCTGACAGCCAGTTCCTTTTCTGTTTTCTTAATTCCAAACTATTTGAATGGTTCAAAAAAATTAAATTCGTAGCCTATGGCGACGCAGAAGAGAGTGGTAGAGCTAAATTAGATTACAACAAAATGATAACTGTACCAATTAAAAATGTCTCAAAATCCATTGAGAAAACATTTACAAATTTGGTGCAGAATATTAAAACAAATAAATCTGAAGGTAAAAACACCATTGCTTTAGAGCAACAGATAGATAACTTAATTTACTGCCTTTATGAATTAAGTTATGACGAAGTAAAAGAAATAGACCCTGACTTTCCTTTAACTAAAGAAGAGTACGAAAGAATCGTAATCGAATAGATATTTGAGCAAGTAGCCTATATTAACAGACAACGTTAAAAGTAAGTTAAAAAAATCAGTGATGTATGCATCCAACACAAAGATACTAGTAACATTGTAATGCTTAGTTATATCTGTTTGAAGTATTATTCATAGACTATAATTTTAAAAAATATAACTATGGGAATGTTTTTATCAAAATACAGTATGCTGAATGCTGTTGGTTATGGCAAGGATGGATATGTTTTGGAAGAAACTCAAAAGATTTTAGACAGATTCAAGCTTTTTGGACTAATTCTTCATGACCCAAAGTCGCATCAATGCTTTCATGATGAATTAAGAGACTCTTTTGAAAGATTAGATTTTATAACTGGAAGAGACTTTCTTTTTTTTGCTTTAACTGATCCCCAAAAAGAATGGCTGAATAGAAACAGAGGAAGAGACTACTTTAACATATATAATACAGACGAGAGAGAGATGTTGCTATCACCACTAAATGCTTACGAAACAAGTGATGAAAGCGTTTCAGCATATTCAATTGCACAAGCTCTTAATATTGATTTTGATGATTTGCCAGTGATAATTCTGACTGATAATTTTGGATTCAATCAATTTCGTGTAATAAAGACTTGTCCTAGATACCTTAAAAGTCAGATGGAAGAAATTGGTTATTTTTCATCTCAAAAAGAAAAGGGCTTTAGCATAGAAAATGATTCAGACTTTAATAGGATGATAGAAAAGATTGATTGGTGTGGTGGCAACTATCAAATAAACAATGAAGAGTCATTAGCTAAAACCTTATCCGACTTTTTAGCATTTGTTGTTTTTGGCAATAAGTACTCAGAAGATAGGCACAAAGCAGAAATTCAGATTAAAAATGTTATAAATAAATTTTTAGACATCAAAAAAACACAAAACGACCTTGAAAGATATGACCAGCTGAGCATCTTTTTACTTGGTTGTTTATCGAATCTTGCCCGGCCAGGTATATACCATGGACTTACTATTGATGAGAGGTGCGAAAATGAAAGCAAAACCATTTTGAATACCTTTAATATAACATTTCCACTCTTCGAACCCCTGAATAATGAACTATTGTGTTTTCAAGATATTGCTAGTAGAGAAACGAGAACACGCAATGATGGATTTGATAGTAACTGTGGGATTGATTACTCCCCTTTAATAATAAGTCTATCTAAGATTTTTGAAATTGAAACTAATCTTTCATTAGTACATTGGTTTAGGCAATCTTTAAACATAGAAATGCCACAATATTTCAAAAAACGCAAATTTGATAATAATAAATATGTGATTACACCATCAGTAAAAGTAGTGGCTGACCCACTACCGATAGACTTTAATCAAGGTAACCGCAAGAAATGGATAGCTCCAGGAATTGGACAGTCTGAACTTGTAGTGAGAACATTTCAATTGGAGAATGCACTTCCAAATACGATAAGTAACTATGATGAACTTCTCAGAAATTGGGCAATCATTAAAAGATATAGAAACAGAGGCGCCCACACAGAAATTTTGGGAAAGCAAGATTTTAATACTGTTTTTAATGCTTTCAACAATATCATAGTCAATAATCATCTAAAACAATTTAACGACTTAAAAATGACATTAAAACCACAGAATAATAACTCCTAGTTGTTGATCCCAGAGAGAAACAATAATATATTATCCCACTTTAAACCCCCACCCTCATGAACGATAAAGCATCAAAACCGTACACTATTAGACTATTCATCCCGGATGGTGATCCGAATTCTTTTAAGATTATTGATAGAATGAACTGGACAGGAGTCGGATTGGAAGTATCAAGAGATTCATGGGATAAATACAAAAACAGAAAAGAATTTGCGCAAGCAGGTGTTTACATATTAATTGGATATGGAGACGATCCTGACCTGCCGATTGTTTATATAGGACAAGGCGATGGCGTTAAAGACAGAATTGAGTCACACATTAAAAATAAACTATTTTGGGATAAGGTTCTTGTATTTATATCAAGCGACGGTGGATTGAACCGGGCTCATATAACATGGATTGAATGGGCATTGATTAAACAAGCTGATAAAGTGAAAAGATGTAAACTTGATAATAATGCCATTCCTAATGAGCCAACTTTGACCGAATCAGACAAAGCTGACACCCAAGAGTTCTTAAATGAAATGCTTAGCATCTTTCCACTAGTTGAGATCAAGGTATTTGATAAAGCCAAGAAAATTGAGGTAGATGCCAAGCCACATACTGAAGGATATAGTAAAAGGACAAAAGTTCAAGACACGATTGTCGTTCCGGCACAAGAAGATGGATTTAGAGAAGTTTTTCTTGGGGAAAACAGGTGGTATGCGATTAGAATAAGTGGAGGAAAACTAGATGACATAAAATATATTGCAGCATATCAGACTGCTCCTGTTTCCGCTATAACTCATTATGCAGAGGTTGAATCAATTGAAGCCTACGGAGATGGGGGAAAATACCAATTGAACTTTAGAGCACCCGCAATAGAAATTGAACCCATAAGATTTGGCGATGCTAAACTTGGTACTATGCAATCCCCTCGATATACAAACTTTGAAAAACTTTTTACTTCCAAAACCGTAAAAGAACTTTTTGAATGAGCTCAACTCTACATATTAGTAACCGTCCACCTCCCCCTGCCACCGGCAGGGGTTTGTTATTCTTTTAATACTTAATAGTAGAACGGCTGGCGTTCGTTTATCTCTGAAGTCCTTTCTACTCCTCCAGCATATTGAAGAATCGTAGAATTCTCTTCATCATACTAATTACAGGTCTGCTTTTGGGAGTATATGGGAATAGACCGGTGCGGAGTTTTTCATGATCTCCGGGAATGCATACGTAGGAATCAAGATTCACATATTTGGTTTTGCCCTCATATTTCTTTTGAGCAATTAACATGGAGTCTGATGAGTATTTGCTATACCACTCTTTACTTTCAAGGGTTGGAGCACAGTTGGTATGAGCGTGTAATATGTCCAGACATACGTATCTGGCTAAAGCAACCATTCCGTCAGTAAGGAAACGATAACAATCTACAGGATATCTGTGGTCCTCAAAACCTCTTGGTGCGATTAAGCAAATTAAGCCATTCTTTTTCAATACTCTGGTCATTTCAGACAATGTGATCCAAAAGTATTCTATGTGCTCAAATGCTTGACCTGAGATTACAACATCAAAAGAATCTGTTTCAATTTCCTTCCAGTTATAAGTATGTTTTGGTACGATGTCAACATTGGGTCCCGCTTCCATATCCAAACCAACATACTCGTATTTATCTTCTTCAAATAACTGTCTGTATGATCCGTTGACATCATAACTTCCAACATCAAGAACTTTAATTTTCCCGGGTTTTTTTGATGCATAATTATCAACAAACCATTTCATCCGTAACATTGAACTTACGTGCATATATCTTCCTTTTTAAGTTTATAATTATTGAGTTGTATTATCTTAACAAACATTATCTCCAGATAAATCCGGGTAATCTAAACCACCTTAAAATGGTATTGATCCATTTAAGCAAAATAAATTTTAACTTTTTTGCCGCATTTTTCAATCCGGAAACTTTTTGGGGATTATCTATTAAAGATGGATTTCCTGTTTTCTCAGAATAAGTAGCCTCCATCTCTTTCTTTTCAAAAACAACAATACCGTTATAATAATGTATCGAGGCTATCGATTTTGAATAATGATTTACTTTTAAGCTTCGTTGTTCTGAGTGATACGCGTTTATATAATCAATGAAATTCTTACTGTATTCTACAAAAGTACCTCTCCTTTTATACCCACCCCCATAACATATCCAATAAGAAGTGTGTAAGTCTTCGCACAGATAGATTCCATCTTTTTTAACCATATCAAACAACTCTTCAAAAGAAATTATTTGCTGTCTCATCTTATGGCCACCATCATCAATTAAGATGTCAACTTGACCTATTTTCTCCCTTACTTCCCTAAGAAACTTACGATCAGATTGTGAACCTATAAATATTTCAATGTTTTCTTCTTCAAATTCTTTACAACGAGGGTCAATATCGATACCATATATTTTGCAATTTTCACCAAAATAATTCTTCCACATTTGCAGACTGCCTCCATGTGAAACTCCTATTTCGAGAAGTACAACATTTTTATTCCTATAGCGACTAAAATGTCTTTCATATATATCAAAATAGTTATTACACTTGTGAATTAATCGCTTCGTATTACTTCTGAAATACTTTTCCAGATCTGATTGTTTTTTCACGTTTTTTTGTTTTTAATATTCTCAAACATAGAATTGAAACAGTAAAGGTACAGCAAAAAATGAAACTTTCAATATCGTCCTATAAAAATCAATAAGAATTACTGTTAAGCGTGAAGTGCTGATGGTCAATACTAGTAACTTTATAAAAATAATTATCAGGCTCTCAAAAAATGATTTATAATAAAGTCCGGCAAGGATGAAGGTTATAATGAGAATTTTTGTATATTTGTTGCCGATGCGAAGTGTGGTTCACAACTTTTTAAAAGAATAATATTATTGATAATCAATAGTGGAGACTTGACTTCACTTAAACAAACGGGGCGTAATCCGAAAAGCCTTATGAGTAGGGATAATTAAATTAAACAACTATGAAGAAAAGATTCCTAAAAGTAGTAATGTTGCTCGCTATTTCTGTTATTATGACTTCTTGCTACACAATCACTTTTTCAGTGGGTAGAGGCGCCAGAACAGGCCAGGAAATTAGAGCGAAAAACCATTATCTGATTGGTGGCTTGGTTCCGCTTCAAGTTGCTGACCCGGCACAAATGGCTGGTGGTGCAGCTAATTACGACGTAACCATTACCCACACATTTGTTGATGGACTATTGGCTGGTATAACCGGTGGTATTTATAGTCCAACCACAATAACAGTGACGAAATAGCTTTACTATAGTCAGGGTTATGGGGACATAGCCCTGACTTATTTTGTTTAAAAGATGAAGAAAGTTTCTCTGATACTAGGCATCATTTTAGCACTAATTGGCTTTTTTCAAGTCATCAGATATATTTTTGAGTATAACACTTTGATGCAGTATGGCAAAGGCTATGTTTGGGGCTCAATCATTTTGTTTGCCATAGGTCTGCTGTTGATCTATTTCGGACTCAGAAAAAAGAAAAACAAATCATAGCCCCACACAACAAAAAAGCAGCCTCACGGCTGCTTTTTCTCTGGAGCGGAAAACGAGACTCGAACTCGCTATGCTTGTTCCTTATAAATCAACAAATTAATCAGCCTGTCAAATAAATCGTGCACAAAATTAAGCAAAATAAAGCATAATAAAGCTATAATCAGCGATTTATGCACTCAGTTTATATGGCTCAATCAAACGTTCCAACAGTTCTGTCTGCATTCTTTTGAACTGCCTGACATCTATGCTTTCGTGATAAGGATATGGCAAGTATAACTCTTCCCACACTTCACGATTTCGTTGGAGTGTTTTCTTTATATCAACACTATCTTTATCCTTCAGGTAAGAAGATAATTGATACTTGATTGTCTTGGTAATGCATATCTTATCTTCCTTGCTCCAACGAAATGACTTAACATAGTCTTTTAGTTGCTTGTATTTCTTTCTTAGGATTCCCAAGATTTGCTCTTTTACGTCTTGGCATAATATATCAACCTCTATATCCTTAAACTCTATAGAACTTGTTTGTAATTCAATCAGAAGTCTTTCTGCCATTTTGGGAGAGATGTACCTTTTAGCGTTGTCGTAGAGAATCTGATTAATTTTGTAAAACCTCCTGATTGCTTTATCAGGAAGGCTCTTGGTTTCAATGTGTGCTATTGGGGTTATCCCCACTTCATTTCCATATTTAAGCATATTTTAAGTGATTATTTCCCCTGTTGGGGTTATTATTGATAGAACCTTTGACGGTTCCATTACAAATATACATTTTTAATATTTGGAAATCAACAAATCGGCACATTTTTATCCTCAATTTTAACAATTTTCACTTTTTCTTCCAAAATACTTGATTTTCAAATATATTTTTGGTATATTTGTATAAAGTAAAGCACTTAGCCTCAACGACTAAAATTCGCTTACAATTTCAATAATCATATATGTAATTTCGCTTTTCATACTATTTATAGTATGGAGAGCATTATTGAAGATAAATGACGTGATGGAAGCCTGAACATAATCCAACATAGCCATAGAGATATAAACTCAGCAATATTCCCATTCCCTCAGTAGCATAGTCAGGCGTGCGAACAGGAGAATGGGATTGCTATTAATAATAAGGTAAAAAAATGAACACTAAATGCCTGACAATAATGATTTTACATTCACTTTATCAGTTAGTGAACAGAACTTCACTACAAAACCACCAAAGGGTGATGACGCTTGGTGTCACATCAGGTTCAAGCCACAGGAGTTCACAGTAAGTACGTTCCTTGACGCAGCACTTGATGGAAAAGTATTCTGTGGTACATTCAAAAGCGATAACGCTGATTCTTCTTTTCCCATAGGCGATAAGAGAAGGGAGAACTTCATTTCGACATCCACCATATTCTATGATTTTGACAATATGGATATGGAAATGGGTGACTTCATTTCCGACAAGGTTAAGTACAAACCGACATTTGCCTACACTACCTATGACAATGGTATTGAAGGTAACAGATTCCGTCTCGGATATGTTTTCATTCACCCAATTAAAGGTGAAGCCAACTTCAATGCAATGTACGATGCTATAATCAAGGCAAATGGATTTCCAATTGAATCAAAGGAACAGGGAGGGGTTGATAAGAGCACAACCGATAGGTGCGAACAATGCTATCTTGGTACGCACCAAGGAGCATCTACCTACTACACTCCCTATTCACTCTATACCTATTCAAGATTAGACTTTGAAGAGTTCATTGAAGAAACACCTGTACAACTTCAACCACAAGCAAGCGGCACCGACAAAGAGATTAAGATTGATTCAGGGTTCCTGAATGACTTCCTGAACCTCAACACTGATGATTTTTTCCATAAGTACAGATACTATTACGACAAATATAAAAAATCTCTTGAAACAGAGTTGATTCTTGACGATTCGGGAATGTTTTACACATTTCCTGAGTTCTATGTTGCAGTCACTCATAAGATAATTCGTGGAAAGACATACAGGTGGCAGATTGGTGATGACAGAAAAAACAAGATTTTCGTCGCAGCCAAGATAATGCTCTACAACGTTCCATCGCTTACCATAGAAAACCTTCTTTTCAATCTACGTATGGAAAGACATTGGTACTACGTGAACACAGATGGCAAGATTGATGACGCACGTTTGATTCAAACTGCGAAGAATGCATTTAAGTATGATTTGAAACTTAATCCAACAAAACACAGAGCGTACAAAGTGAACAAGGAGTATTGGAAAAAACAAGGTATCAGTGCCAACTCTGCTAAAGGATACGTACGCTCTTATATGCACGCAATGGAGATTAAGCCATATATCAATCCCTATATGTCTCTTAAGTATAACCTTGATTTATTGGAAGAGAATGGAATAACTATTAGTGAATCCACTTTGAAAAGAATGGTGAATAGAGGGTTCATTGAGGTAAATAAGAATATGGAATATTCTTTTAACAATACATATTTATCTGAACGTCATACTAATGCCACCATTCGTGTCACCAATGAGATAATAAGACTGTTGAAAGAGAATGGTAATACAACACAGAAAGATTTAGCAGAAATACTTGGTATGGATATACGTACCATTAAGGGTTATTTTAAAAGAATGAAGAAGGAGAAGTTAATCAAACTTGTCGGGAACAATCGAAGTGGTAAATGGGTGGTGATTGAACCTCAACCACAGGAGCCGAATGTGATAGAACCTGAATTGGTATCAAATCAGATAACTTTATGTCAAGAGGCATTTGTATAGGGGGTATGTAAAATGATTTGAATAAAACTAAAATATTTAACTATAGCATCCATACTTTTCATACCTATTCCAAACATACCTACTATTTATATAGAAAAGGTATGAAATGGAAGAAGAAGAGATATGGAAACCCATTAAGGGATATGAAGGAAAGTATGAAGTGAGTTCAATTGGAAGGGTGCGCAGCCTCAACTACAACGGAAGTGGTAAAGTAAAGACATTGGCATTTACAGGAATCCGCTATTGTCAGGTAGGGTTATTCAAAGATGGGAAGCAGCGTAGTTTCTATGTTCATCGGTTGGTTGCTGAAGCATACCTTCCTGAACCGAAAGAAGGAGAGACACAGGTGAATCATAAGAATGGAGACAAGCGTGACAACCGAATCAGCAACCTTGAATGGGTATCTCCCATTGTCAATGTGAACAACCCAAACACCAAACCCAATCTTCGTATGCGGTATCATCGTGAGGGTGAGTTTGAACGTAGGAGTGCAGCGATGAGGAAGATGTATGCCGAACATCCTGAAATAAGAAAGAAGATATGGGAAACACGCAGGAGAAATATGATTAAGTGATTATTGCTATTTTTGTAGGAGAAACCTTTCAACGATAGCAAGTATGAGGATAGAAACCTTTAGAACATACTTAAACAAAACAAATTATCGTGGTGTTAATAGTGTTCCTGATAACGAAGAACTTCGCAAAATGGAACGCTTATGTATTGACGAATTGAGGCAACGGAGAGCCAAAAATGATTATAGCGGTTGTATGGAAGTATTGAATGAGTATTTCCCCACCATTCTTTTCCGTATGTCGGTTTGCATTAGTCAGATTGAACAGTTCTTGCCACCTGCTGAACAAACCGCATTTATTCAGTTGCTGTCATCGTTCAATAGACTAATGAATGGTATGAAGCGTGAGTATAGTATGATAAAGTATATTGAACAACGTGAACACGACACCCCTTCTTCCTCTACAAGTACGAAAACCGCGATAGAACGACAACCACAACTAATGGTTAGTTCTTCTTCAAGGTATGTTCCTCATTTCTCAACACTCAAAATTGATGAAGAGAAAGCGGCAACACTTTATGATAGGTTGGTTCAGGATGGTTGTCTTGAAGATAGGAGCAAAAAGGAGTTTGTCTTTTATTATACAGGAAAAGGAAGAAAACCTGTATATCAACTGAAGTGGAGAGGTGATGACATTCTTTTGTCAGTTCTGATGGAACAACTCTCTCCCAAAGGAGGAAGGATTTCTTGGCAAGTGCTTGGAAAGATTTACGAAGGTTTGAACACTGACAGTATGAAGAATGTTTTGAGTAAGACAAAGAAGGGGGAAGTCGTTTATACTTATGAAGCACACAAGAAAACAGTAGAAGAATGGCTGAAATGACAAGTTTCCCTACCAAACATACACGGTAAACCAAAGTTTTTCACGGTAAGCCAAAATATTTTGATGCCTTGCAGAGCAATCTGTGAGGCTTTTTTATTGTTTACTTTTGGTTATGTAAACCATTGTAAACCATTGATACACAGTTGGTTATATCGAATATCTTTTTATATCTTTGTATCGGAAATCGGGAAGAAACCACCTCAACAGAGACGGCAGATACCCCTAAAAAGAAAGATTTTAACAATATTAATATAGGTATTATGAAAAACAACATTCAGACAGCAGGAAAGACTGTGATTAATCTTGACAAGGAAATCAAGACTATTTCGTATGGTGGTTATAAGTACCCTGTGCTTGACATTGATTGCACTCAGGGGGTGGATAAGAAGATTCGTGACTATTGCCTAAAAACCCTTCGAAGCGGTGATTGGTGCAAGAGTTTCTATGTGCGATTGGCATTCACTGATAACTATGAGAGAAATGATTGCAAAGGTGTATCTGATATGACTGAGCCTGAGGAGCACCGTCTCTTATATGAAGGATTCCAAGATTATGTATGGCATAATATGCCTAAAAAGTGTCAGAAGTATATCAATGAAAGACATTACGGTTTATTCTTCCATATCTGCCATAACTATGTTTCCTTTGAGCAAATTGTGGGTTGGTTTAATAAAAATCTCTCAAAAGCCTTGAAAATCAATAATGATTATCACGTAGATACTATTAATGGTGCTTGTAGGGGAAACACGGCTTGGTGCTAAATGACAATAATTAGCAGAGAAACAATGTAATAATTAGATTTCATTAACCCCTTAAAATATCACCACTATGATAAAAGTATATTAAACCTAATGTTGATTTGTTTTGTTTCGTGTAGTTGATTCGTCAACGTTGCTATCAGGTATTGCACAGCCTCATAACAGTGTAGCCACCCACCCGTGAACCTTTGAGTTCATTCCCGATATATCTTTCAAATTAACCGACTGAAAGAGCGTACTTGGGTACGTTCAGGGAGAGTACGCTTCAGTAAGTCATAATACAGTTTTCAATTATGAAAAATAAAAACACTAATAAAAACAAAAATCAAATGATTAATGAGATTATCAATGCAGCAAAAACCAATTATGTTGAAACCCTTTCAATTATATACCCTAAAAAAGAACTACTTAGGGAAATTAATGAAACGGATTGTGTGCCTTTATTTAAACAGTATCTTAATAACTGTGATATGAGTTCTTTAAAACAATTCTACAAAAACAGAAATGACTATCGCATTGGCAGTACAATGCTTCTAATATGGATTCTTCAGAGCATTATTATTAAAAAGGAGACAGGTGAGGATTGCGAAAGTGCTATTGTTCCACTTATGGGATTGGCTAATGTGTTGGTGGATTCTCCTTTCAGTGCTTTTTATGTGGGTACTGTACTCGGTTTTAATATGTTTCTTCAAGCAAAGTATAATTATGAACTCCCTTCCTTTTTGCTTAGGTGCTGTGCATAATGGCATTTTTGACAATAGGGGTGAAATCCTCGTGAAAGTAACCCCTGTAATTATTTAATTTGATAAAAACATTAAGATATGAACGGGTTTAGCGATGTGGAGAAGATTACTACTCAGAACTCCCAAACAAATCAGAGTGAAGTTGAAGAGATTATTAACATCCTCAATAGATGGGGAGATGTACAATTTGGAACCTTTGGTTTTTGGGTTTACCTCTATTTTGACAATGAACTTTATGTTACTGACGAACTATCACCTGAAGGATTAACTTTAGAAAAGATAATTGGATATATGATGAAGATAGACACAGAGGCATCAAAGATACAAATCTATCATACCTTTAAAAGAGTTTATAATCTTAAAAAAAGCGAAATTGAAGATGCACTAAATGTCTTGTGGTATAAAGATTCTGTCTATGATACAGTTAATTTGGATTGGAAAGATAGATATGTGTTTCTGAGAAGTTAAGCAACTTAAAGATAAGGGGGTAATTATGCATAGCCATTATTATAGAATACGTACTCTTGAAAGAGAGAGAGACACAATGTGTGGTATTGGTACACGTAAGGTAAAATTATTTCTCAACAAGAAAGTAAAGAAGGGAGATAGCCTTGCATTGTTTTTCAGAACTGCCTTGGAACTTGAAGATGCGAATATATCTGCAAAAAAGTATTATGGTGATTACCGTAGGCACTACTATGATAAGAAGGAAGAACTATTACAGAAACTCATCGTTTTGTCGAAAGATAATCCCAATATTGTCTATGGGTATCAGAACCATAAAACGCCTGTAACATCACAAATTATTTACTTTGAGTTACCAAACTATCAACAGATTAGTTTTCACTGTAATCTGAAAGACTTGAATAACCTTCCCAAATACAATGGTAAATGGGATGAACAGGAAAACTCAACACTTCAAAAGATAGAACTTGCCATACAGGAGGTTTATGGCGATGAAATAAAACAGAGGTATTGTGCGTAAAAGGAGGTGTTAAAATGATTAGCGGAAGTTTTAGCAAGAATAGGGAGTTGATTATGGAATGTATGAAGAATGGAGAGATGATTAACTTATGTGAGGATTCTTTCTATGTGCAGTTCAACAAGGAAAGCAAAACCCTGTACTTGTGGTATAGCAAGAAAGGGGTTAACAATCAAGGCAAATGTATTGCTTCTTACAAGGTGTATAGTCTGACTGATTATGCTTTTCTTCCTTACTACATTCAAGGTGCGGTTGATGCTTATGACGATAGTGGCTTACCTTTTTAGCAACCCAACTTACTATCTTTGCTATGAGAACAACCAACCTCATTCTTGATGTTTACCAAAGATAAAGGGAGTAGTCAACTGCTGATTACTCCCTTTTGATATAGCATAAGTTGATGTTTATTAACCCACTATTTATTACCCACTACATATATACCTTAAGTTTTCTCAGTGTACAGACTGATGTTGAGGTTAACTTCTGAATGTTTCGGAGGCTAATCCCCTTCCTCAACAACGAAAGTTCCTTGGAATACTGCTGCCTGTACTGTTCCTCACTCTTCCTGTATTCCGAACTTCTACCCAACTTCAGTGTCTTATCTTCCTTCCTACGCTTCAGGTAATCCTCATAGCCGACTTTCATTCTGTACCGAATTAAGTTTCGCTCGTATGAACTTATTTCAAGGCATATAGTTAAAATCAATTTAGCGATGGGGTTGACTTCACCGTTGGGATTCAACGTTTCGATATTGTAATTGGCAAGATACAGGTTTACCTTATGTTCATTCAGCACTTCGATAGTTTTCAAGGCTTCCAAGGTATCCCTTCCAATGCGGCTGATTTCAGTGGCTACAACCCTATCCACCTGATTGTTCTGAACGAAGTCGCAGAGTTGCTTGATTTCTTCGCGTTCTTCGTTCTTTTTTGCACCCGAAATCTTGTTTGCGAAGATGCGTACAATTTGCCAACCCTTCTTGTCACAGAGTTCCTTCAGGGTGTTGTATTGGTATTCGTAATCCTGTGCAGTGGTACTTACCCTCAACAATAGACAAACCTTTTCCATAGTCATCCTCCTTCAGCCAATTAAACCATACTGTTTACGTACCTTCTCCTTGTAGTTGGAACAACGTTCAACCATACCATCAATAACCTGTACCAAGCCATCAATATAGACATCCGATTCTTCCTTCTTGATGCTGCCATCGGCATTCAGGGTGCGTACAGTGAACGTGTCATATCCTTCGTCATATTCCACGACTACCCAACCCTTATGCAGATAACCGCTAACGTGGAACTTCAATCCGTTCTCAGTTGCAATCGGTGATTCAAATCCCCAACTCCAAACGATATTGAGATAGTGTTTGAAGATAGTCAAGATGTATTTAGCCATAGTCAAATCCATAGTCATTAAGCGTTTATAAGGTTATAAATCTCTTCCAAGTCATATTCATTGTCAAGCGGCTGCTGATAGACTGCATCCACTATGATGCTGCCACAATTGGCGATATGGCATTCTGCAACCACCCTGTCATAACCATCGAACTTGTCAAGTTCCGAAGTAGTCAGCAGTTCAAACTCTAATCCGTATGATGTTCTCATTATGATGTGTGTTATTTGATATTCTTTAAGATACTCCGAAGGAAACTGACGGGAACATCTTCAAGCAATATAGGTTCGTCATTGTCAAACAGAACATACCACATATCACCGAATCGTTTGAAGGTAATGGTACAACTGTCATATCCGCAATCAAGGATTAGGAAGTTATCACCATCTGCAATGTTATCTTTGGTGAAGGTGATAGACATACCATCTTCAATCTTGTGAAGAACCTTGTCGAAGAGTTCGTAATCGTTTTCCATTCGCGCCATTGTGATGTATGTTTTGATGGGGAGGGAGTGTTTACCCTCCCCTGTAAATCATTAATTAGTAAACCTTAATCAAAGTTTCAACGCTGAAGCAACGGAACTGATTTCTTTGCAAATCGAAGTAGGTTACGTTTCCGTAGATGGAATTGTGAACACCTGTACCTTTGATTTTGGGTTCAATGAGGGAACCGTACAGGCATCCGACAGCGTGGCGAATGGTGTTAGTGCTTTTTTTCAGATAGTCAAACTCAACGATTTCACCTTTGGCAAGCCTCTTTTTGAGTTCAGAAATCATAGCAATCTTGGCTCCAAGCAAGAGGGGGTTAATGGTTCCATTGGTTTTAACCATCATAAAGTTTGCACGTTCCATATCGGTGTTGGTAACTGCAAGGATGTTGGTAGTAGTGGTAATCATAGTGGTAAAAAAATTAAGTGGTTAATAAAGTCATTTTGTGTTATATCATTTTAGTCACCCGAATAGCAGCCATTGCGATAGTAGGATTCAATAGAGGTGTCAATGTGAAGGTAGTTCTGCTTCTTCTCAACCTCCCAATCATACTTCATATCTTTCAACCAAGGGTGCTCACGCACGTACTTGCTTTTGGAGAAATCCCAACCATAAAGCATATACATATACTTCAGTGCTTCGAAGCGTGAAGCAGGGATGCTGCCGAAACCTTTAATCTTTTCACCTGTTTCGTTGTTCCATACACCGAATCCGCTACCGCTTCTGCCAACCGAATATTTGTAAGTCTGTGTCATAGTTTCTATCTCCTTGTTTGTTGATACAAAGGTAATACATTTATATTACATATCCAAATATTTTTGTAATATTTTTATATAAAGATAGAATATTTTTTTATTACGTTTATGGTTGATATAGCAAGATTATTTATTACATTTGTGTTTTAATCTGAAAATCTGTGTAATATGGAAATATTATTGTCGAAGGAATACATTTTAGGCTTGATTGAGAGCCGTAAAATGAGCAAGGCTGAGTTTGCAAAACAGATGGGAATAGTCAGGCAGAACCTTGATGCGATGCTTGATTCAAAGAAGAAAGACATCAACACAGTAATTAAAATGGCTGAAGTGTTGAATCTGCCTTTAGATGATTTCTTGTATGGAAAGAAGAGTGATGAGGTTCAGGTTCGTGGCTTTCTCAAAGTCAATGACAGCATCGTTGAGGTAAACAACAAAGGTGATTTGGAAAGGGTGATGGAGGAAATTGAAAAGTTGGAAAATACTTCGGTATAATCAGCGTATAATCCCCTTCTTTTACAACCCTTCTATCTGATTGATAATCAGTGGTGTTAAAATATTAAAAAGATAAATATATAACACCGTTTATTTGGCTTAAAAACCCCTTCGTTTTTCATTTAGTTTTGCTGACGATAAACTTTATGTCTGATGAAAAACAACGAAGAATGGAGGCTGTTAGAGCCGTTAGAACTGATGCTGCAATACAACAGAGCGTGTGATGCGGCAGGAAGAGAAGGTGATTGCATCTTGCTTTCCGAACCACTTACCTATCTTGACTTGAATGATGGTGATGAGAAACAGACACTGAAGGAAATCCTCAACAGTGATTCACCTGACTTCAGCAAAGACAATGGATTCCTGATTCCTGTGTATGAGAACAGGCATTACAAAGGATTGCTTTGGGTTAGTGAGGATGACATCGGTAAGTACATAGATTTACAGTTGATTAAGGGTTGAGCAATCAACCCTTTTTCTTTTTTGCATTTAACCCGAAATATGACTAACTTTGATTGATATATTCACTACAATTTGTCGTATGAAAACGTTCCAAGTTATTCTGAAGGGATTCCGTGAAGGTTCTGCAACTGAGAGAGAGAAAGGTGGCAAGTTTGAGAAGTTGATGAAAGGCTATCTGCTGACTTCACCCATCTACAAAACCACCATCAAAACAGTATGGATGTGGAATGAGTTTCCTTTCAGAAGTCAGTTCGGAGGAAGTGATTTGGGTATTGACTTGGTAGCACTGACTTATGACGGTGAGTATTGGAGCGTACAGTGCAAATGCTATCTTGAAACCACTGAAATCAATAAAGCGGAGGTTGACAGTTTCATTGCCACTTCAGGCAAAACCTTCCGTACAGATTCACGGTTAGTCAATTTCTCCCACAGGTTATGGATAAGCACAACGAACAAGTGGGGTGCGAATGCTGAACAAACCATTGCCAACCAAACTCCCCCTGTAAACCGAATCAGCCTGTATGACTTGGAGAATGATGCTGTTGATTGGGAGGCGTTGGAAAAAGGTGTTTTCGGTGATGCGGCAACCACAAAGAAGTTCGATGTCAGGGAGCATCAACAACGTGCTTTGGATAGTGCGAAGGAATACTTCCAAACCCACGACAGGGGTAAGATGATTATGGCTTGTGGTACAGGCAAGACATTCACCTCACTTCGCCTTGCTGAACAGGAAACAGGTGGTAAAGGATTGGTTCTATTTATGGTTCCAAGCATTGCATTGCTTGGACAAATGCTTCGTGAATGGAGTGCACAGGCAATAAATAAGATTTATCCAATCTGTATTTGTTCTGATGCAGGTGTGGTTAAGAAAGTGTCTCAAAAGGAGGATGAATCCTATTCAATGGTTGACTTGGCACTTCCTGCATCCACTGATGTCAATTCCATCGTAACAAGGTTGAGGTTCGCACAGAAAACCCATACTGAAGGAATGATTGTGGTGTTCTCCACCTACCAATCCATTGATGTTATTTCTGAAGCACAGAAACGGCTGCTTGAAGGAGACGGTATGTTTGATAAGGGTGGCGATTTTGGCGTGTTCGATTTAATCATCTGTGATGAGGCACACAGAACCACAGGTGTCACCCTGAAGGGATTTGATGACAGCAACTTTGTGAAGGTTCATTACAACGACTTCATCAAGGCGAAGAAGCGTGTCTATATGACTGCAACTCCAAGGTTGTTCACTGACGAAGCAAAGAGCAAGGCAGATGCAGCAGAAGCAGTCTTGTGTTCGATGGATGATGTCAACCTGTATGGAGAAGAGTTCTTCAGAATCGGTTTTGGTGAAGCAGTTGAGAAAGGTTTGTTGTCTGACTACAAGGTTCTGATTCTGACAATCAATGATGAGAACATATCACCCACGTTGAGGAACTATCTGACAGACGCTAACGGTGAGGTGAATGCTGATGACGGTGGCAAGATTGTGGGTTGTATCAATGCTCTTTCAAAGAAGATAATTGGTGATGCACAGGATATACTAAAGACTGATGCGGAACCAATGAGAAAGGCGGTTGCATTCTGTTCCACCATCAAGAAATCACAGGAAACTACTGACTTGCTGAACAACTGCAAGGATAAGTATCTTGCCGACTTGACAGAGGAAGAGAAGAACGGTATGGTGGATGTGGTTGCACAGCATATTGATGGTTCAATGTCAGCACCTGTGCGTGAAGAGAAACTTGCTTGGCTAAAAGGTGCAACAGACAATGACAACGAATGCCGAATCCTGACGAATGTAAGGTGTTTGAGTGAGGGTGTTGATGTTCCTTCATTGGATGCTGTCTTGTTCCTGTCACCAAGGAACAGTCAGGTTGATGTTGTTCAATCCGTTGGTAGAGTTATGAGAACAGCAGCAGGTAAGAAGTATGGCTACATCATCATCCCTGTTGTGATTCCTTCTGATATGGATGCCAATGAAGCGATGGATAACAGTGACAGGTTCAAAGTCGTGTGGACAGTGCTTAACGCACTGAGAGCACACGATGACAGGTTTGAGGCAACTGTCAATAAGATTGAACTGAACAAGAAGAAACCCAAACAGGTTATGGTGGGTGGTGTTCTTGGTGGTATCGGTGAAAACGATGAGTGGGGTTATAATAATGAGATTGCCATCTTTGATGAAGATGAAGTATATACCCAATTAGAGATTCAGTTTGAAGAGTTATCCAATACCTTCTTTGCTAAAATGGTTCAGAAGGTTGGTGATAAACGCTATTGGGAGCAGTGGGCAACGGATGTTGCCACAATTGCTACTGAACATATCAATCGGATAAAGAGATTGATTGCTGAAGAGGGTAAACCAAAACGTGAGTTTGAGAGATTCATCAAGGGGTTGAGGAAGAATATCAATCCATCCATTTCTGAAGAGGATGCCATTGAAATGCTTTCACAGCATATCATCACCAAACCTGTCTTTGAAGCACTGTTTGACAACTATTCCTTTGTGGGTAGCAACCCTATCTCAAAGTCAATGCAGAAGGTTCTTGACTTGATTGAGGAACAAACCCCTGAAGAGGAAAATGCCAAGTTGGAGACATTCTATGATTCTGTGAGACGAAGAGCAAAAGACATTGACAATGCTGAATCCAAGCAGAAGGTGATTGTTGAACTATATGATAAGTTCTTCAAGGCGGCATTCCCCAAGGTTGTAGAGAAATTGGGAATTGTCTATACCCCTACTGAAGTGGTTGACTATATCGTTAAGTCAGTTGCTTGGATTCTGAAGAAAGAGTTCTACAGAGACATATCTGATGAGAACATTCACGTTCTCGACCCGTTCACGGGTACGGGAACGTTCATTACAAGACTGCTTCAGAGTGGTGTTATATCTAATGAGGCATTGGCAAGGAAGTATGATAAGGAGATTCACGCTAATGAGATTGTGCTGCTTGCCTACTACATTGCATCCATCAACATTGAAAATGTATATCACGACATTGCAGGAGAAGAGGATGGATATAAGTCATTCAATGGAATCTGCTTGACTGATACCTTCCAATTGGGAGAAGATTCAAATACCGACAATATCTTCAGTGATGTGTTCCCGTTCAACTCTAAGAGAGTACAGGAGCAGAAGAAGAAACCCATTACTGTCATCATTGGGAACCCACCGTATTCGGTGGGACAAAAATCTGCCAATGATAATGCACAGAATCAGGATTATCCAACGCTGAATAGTCGAATTGAACAAACGTATGCTGTTGGAACAAAGGCTAATTCAATAAAAGCGTTGTACGATAGTTATATTAAGGCATTCAGATGGAGTACAGACAGAATTGGAAAGGATGGAGGTGTCATAGGGTTTGTTACTAATGGCAGTTGGCTTGATGGTAATGGAATGGATGGCTTCAGAAAGTGTCTTGAAAAGGAGTTTACAAGCATTTATGTATTCAATTTAAGAGGAAATCAAAGAACAAGCGGAGAAATATCAAGGAGAGAAGGCGGAAAGATTTTTGGTTCAGGTTCAAGAACCCCCATTGCAATTACCATATTGGTGAAGAAACCTAATGTTGGTAAGGATAACAAGGCTGTCATCCATTATCACGATATTGGTGATTACTTATCAAGAGAAGATAAACTGAGAATCATCAAGAACTTTGATTCCATTGCTAATCCTGCAATGGATTGGAAGATACTTGAACCAAACGAACACGGTGATTGGATTAACCATAGAAAGGAACTATTCGGTACGTTTATTCCTATTGAACCTGAAAAGAAGTTTGACTTAAGAACTAAAGCGTTTTTTACAACCTATTCGCTTGGTATTGCAACAGCAAGGGATGCTTGGGTGTATAATTTTTCAAAGAAGCATCTTATGCATAATGTGAGTGACACAATTGCTTTCTATAACAATCAAAGAGAATCATTCTTACCAAAAAGAGGTGAAATAGATATAGAGGATTTTGTTGATAGGAATCCGCAGAAGATAAGTTGGAATGATAGTCTTATTTCTGATTGTGGTTCTAATAAAGTTTTATCTTTTGATGAATTATGTTGCCGTGAAGGTGTTTATCGTGCCTACTGTAAGGAGTATTTGTACTATGATAAATCCTTAATACAGCGTCAGTATCAAACCCCCAAATTATTACCCACGAAAGATAATACTAATCTGCTTATTTCTGTTAGTGGGATTGGAGGGAGTAAGCCATTCTCCGCCTTAATAACAAATACTATCCCCAACTTGCATTTTACAGAAAATGGACAAAACTTCCCCTTATATTGGTATGAAGATAAGCGTGATGATGTGATTGACTTATTCAACCAAACAGTTGATGACAGTCAAAAGTATGAACGTAAGGATGGTATTTCAGATTGGATTTTACGTGAGTGCAAGCAGCGTTATGGGAACAAGGTGACGAAAGAAGATATATTCTACTACGTGTATGGCATTCTTCATTCTCCTGAGTACAGAACTGCATTTGAAGCAGACTTGAAGAAGATGCTTCCAAGATTGCCGTTGGTAGATACCCCTGAACAGTTCTTTGCGTTCAGTCAAGCAGGTAGGAAACTTGCTGATTTGCACCTCAACTATGAGACGGTTCAACCGTATGAAGGTGTCAATGTCAAGATTGTCGGCACACCGAACTATGAGGTTCAGAAGATGCGATTTGGCAAAAAGGATAGCAAGACTGCTGACAAGTCAATCATCTTCTATAATCCCCAAATCACCATTGAGAACATTCCACTTGAAGCCTATGACTATGTGGTTAATGGTAAGAGTGCTATAGAGTGGATTATGGAACGGTATCAGATTACTACTGATGCAAAGAGTGGAATCACCAACAATCCGAATGATTGGAGCCGTGAGCACAATGATGAGAAGTACATCTTCAATCTGCTGTTGAGGATTATCACAGTCAGCATAGAGACGATGAAGATTGTCAGTGAACTACCCAAGTTAGAGTTCGGTTGCGGAACACAAACCGAACCTGCGACTTCCACGAAAACAGATAATACACCCATCAGGGATAATATGGTTCAAGTCAGGGAAGAATATGTAGGGAATGATACTGAAGAGCCTCAGACAAAGGAGAATACCCTGTACTTGGTGATGATGAAGGTATATTTTGATGCCATTGTAGCAGGAACCAAGAAAGTAGAGTACAGGGAAATCAAAGATACCACTGCAAGAAGGTATCTAAAGACTGATAAGAATGGCTCACTGATTCTGAATGCTGCAAACACTGTTGAAGGTAAGTCATATTCCCTGTATGCTTTCAATGGTGGCAGGTTCCCCTTCATCCCCAAGAATATCAAGTACCTCAACCTTGCTGTTGGATATAACAAGGAACGTGATACTGCTACAGTACAGGTAAGCCGAATCACCTTCAGATATGTAGGTAAGATGTGGATTGCAGAGTTTCATATTAAGAAGGTTGTTAGTGTTGAACGCAAGAACAAAGAATAACAATGGAGAAGCATCAGTTTAAGGTAATTGAATCTGCTGAAGATGATATATACCGTATTATCGACTTGACGGATACATCCATTGTGGGTGTAACTGAAATGTATGAGACAGATGATGAGTTTGATAGGGAATGGCGAATTGAAAAGAATAAAGAACTGAAGAGAGGAAAGGGATTAGGTGTAAAAGTGTTGGGATATGGCATTTTTATCTGCTTGGATGAGGATAATATGCAAGATGTATCTGACATTGATAGAGGTTATCTGATGTCAGTATTGCGGCAGATGGCTGTTTTTTTCAAGGAAGAAGTAATTAATAAAAATCTTGACGGATTTAAGTATTATGCTCTTCCTAAACCCCAAAGGAAGCCTATCACTCAGCAAAACGCGGAATCTTCCCTCATTGTTAAAAAGAAAACGATAGATGCGGCTCCAATTTCCGAATCGGTTTTTACTGCTGAAGATGTTGAACAAGAAAAAAAACGAATCAATCGAAAGCAAAAAAAAGAAGATAGATTAGGCAAAATCATTCTTTATATTGGAGTTGGTATTGCTGCGTGTGTATTATTGGCGGTGGTTGGCTTTGTCGTTTGGCTCCTATTTCACGCAGGAGGATTAATAGGGTTAATAATCTTTATCCTCTGTGGTGTGGCATTTATTCCTGAACTTTTTAGAGAAAAACGATAATGGTTGGTAAGTACAAAGTAATCACCCTGTGTGGCAGTACACGGTTCAAAGATGCTTATCTGAAGGCACAAAAGGAACTGACGCTGCAAGGAAACATCGTTATCTCTGTTGGTTTGTTTGGAAACAGTGGGGATAATGAAGTTTGGGAGGAAGGTGTGAAGGAAATGCTTGATGATATGCACAAGAGGAAGATTGATATGGCAGATGAAATCTTTGTCATCAATGTCGGTGGGTATATTGGTGAAAGCACACGGAGTGAGATTGAGTATGCGCTGAAAAACGGTAGAGTTGTTAGATATTTAGAACCTGTTGATTAAGTTTCCTATGGATAAACGGATAGATATGAAAGAAACGGCTTTGAACCTACTTGCAAAATATGGTTCAAGAAGTGATGTCTATCAAAATAGGGATAAGTTGGTAAGACTATTCGGAAGAGAGAGATTTGATGCTTTGATGATGGAAATGGGTATGCTTGAAGATAGTGGTGAAGATATTACTCCGATAATTAGGGAAATAAGAATAAAGCATAGGCTTCCCGTAGAACTTACACAGCAGGAAATCCAAGAAAAGAAGAAAAAAGATGACGCTAATAGAAAGGCATTTGAAAGAAACCAATTCTTCAAATCACATTTCCTGATTGATGCCGAATATGTCTTTATCGTAACCGACAGATGGTTTTCAGACAATCAGCAAAGAGTGGTGGTAGATGAATATGGTAATGAACATCCTGCAAACCTTACTTCAAGATATAGAGGTGGCGATAAGGTGGTTTGTCGGGTTTTAGGGTACAACTCTTCTACTGTTGACAATGGTAATAATGCAGCATATCTAAAATTAAGTCAACCACGTTCTATTGAAATCATTCCTGAAGGAGCACCAAGACATTTTGTTGTGTCTCCCGAAGCGTGGAACAGAGAGGTTGATGGATTAGGCAAGCATAAATGCGGTAAACCATTTACGTGCAGTTGTTGTGGAAGATACTTCCCTGCCAATCACGGTTTTCGGGTTGATGGGAAAGACATCTATTTTTGTAATTATTGTAAAAAATTAGTTTATATGCGTTCAGGAAGGGGATGGAGTGGAGTAGTCATATCAACACCAATGGGTAATAAGAGATAGTATGAGCAGAGTTTCCAAAATAAAGTACAATCCGAACCTGTCGGTTGCGGAAAATGCTGAGAAGAACCATACTTCGGAAGCAACAATTCGCACCTATCTTCAGGCACATTGCATTGACAGAAGGAGGGAGGCAAAAATTGTGTTAATCAATGCAATCAAAGAATATCTATTGGAGAATCCTCTTGCTTCTAAAAATGCTGTCAGTCGAAATGTCATTGTTAATGGGGATTCCCTATCCATCCAAACGGTACGCAAGTATTGGGATTATGCCACAGGGAAGAAAGAACTGACGGAATACAACACCAACAAGAAGCAGTTGCAAGCGGATAAGAATGCAGCAAAACTATCCAAGTTCCCGACAGAAGAGATAATCTATTATCTTGATTCAGCCACTTCATTGAAAAACAAGAAAATCAGACAAGGTAAGAAGAAGAGAGAACAGTTTAGTGAGGCATTACAGGATATTCCTGAATTGCTAAAAAAGGCTGATGAAACAGATGTCAGTCAACTCAGGGAGTTTTTGTTGGAGAAGCCTGAAATGCCAATGCTGTTCATCGGCAATGGTGGTAAAAACGATTGGTTCCCTGCACTTCTGTATGGAATGAACAAGGGTGTGGGTGTCACCCTAACTCCGCTTCAGTTTGCTTCCTTATCTGATGAAGCAGTCAAGAGTTCACGGATAATGCTGATGTCAAAAGGAGGGAGAAACCTTGATATTGACTATGCCTCACAACGTGCAGCAGCACTAAATCCTGATAATACTGCCTGTTTTACATATTCTGATTCTTCAGACAGCAAGTTATTGGAAAACCTTAATGGCACAACTGCAAAGAAGTTCATATTCAAAGATTTGTATGATGAAGAAGGATTCCTCAGTGTTAGGGGGAAGTTCCTTACAGACAGTTTGTTCTACAAAGCCTTTTCAGGAGTTGACAACATTTCATCGTTGATTGAGGTTGACTTGAATCCTGAAAACTGCTTCAAGTATGTGCTGAACAATGCTACTGCTGAACCTGATAATCTTGAAAAGATAGAACATTTCTGCATCCTGTACAGTGGATATGGTGAACCTGTAGCCAAATCATTTGAATCAGTATTGTCGGAAAGCGGTATGGCATCAGTACAGGTGTCGGATATGAGGAACTACTGTCACGGTAGATTTATGTTCCCTACAAACTTTACCGAAAATCACGATGAACCAAGGTATAAAAGCAATGTGGCGATGGTTCTTCTTGTTTCACCAAGGGAACGGAATCTTGCAAAACAGGTAAGAGAAAAAGCCATTCCGAAGAAAACCCCCACCATCATCATTGAGACGGATTATGACAGTGCATTGGCTTCAATTGACTTGCTTATTAAGACTTATGTGCTGATTGGATATTTAGGGGAGCAATGCAAGAAGATTAACCCATTCAATCCACCGAACTTCAATCCTGAGATTGATAAGCAAGTGCCGAAAAGTGATGTGAAGTTTAGTAAATTGAAGGAACTTCAGTATGTCGGTGGCAAAAAGCCTCAACAAACATCAAAGAAGAAGGAAGTAAATGTTGCTGAACTGAAGTCAATGATAGATAAATTGATGAAAGATGAGAAAAGGAACAGCAAATCCTTGAATCATCTTCCTCAACCTACGCTTGCTGATTTGACAAGGTGGGAAGAATATGATGCTTCAAAGTTCCTCTGTTGTGCATTCAGGGATAAAAATGACAGGTGGAATGGAAAATGGATTCCGTTTGGGAATATGAATGGTGGTTTTGGATATGATGTTCAAGGAATCCATTTCAAAAACTCTGAAGCAGCATATATCTGTGGGATGTTTAGTGACAACACGCCTAAACATATAGAGATACAGAAACAGTTGATTGCTGAAAACAGTGGCTTCAGTGCTAAAAAGTATATCCGTAGTAAGAATGAACACCTTGCAAGAAAGGATTGGAATGAGTTCAATCAGCAATGGATGATATGGGTGGTATGGAACAAGATTCAGGGAAATGAAGATTTCCGAAACCTGTTGATGGATATACCTGACAATGCCATTATCATTGAAGATTCGTCAAGACAGAAAGGTACTACGGCTGCATTTTGGGGAACGAAAAACAATGAGCGAAAAGACTTTGCTGATATTCTGAAGAAATACCTTGATACAACATTCCCAAACACATCAGAGGATAAAAGGGATGAGATGTGGTTAAAAGTCTTAAATGCTTTCTGTAACTATGGTACATACAGAGGAAGTAATGTGATGGGTAAGATTCTAACCATCTGTAGAAAGTGCCTACAGGATGGCACAGAACCACCTATTGACTATGAGTTGCTGAAGTCAAAACACATTCATCTTCTTGGAAAGGAACTTTCATTCGATGAACCCATATTACCCATAAAAAGAGAGGAACCTCAACTTAAGAAAGGTGATTATACCATTGTTGAACTAACAGACTTTGCTAAAGCCAAATCCTATGAGGGTGATTTCGGTATTTGCTATTGTAAGAAAAAGGATAAGTTCAACTACTATACTGATGAAGGGAATGGTAAGTTATACTTATGCCTGAAGGATGGGTATAAAGACTTAAAGAAACCTGTTGTTAAGCGTGGGGATACATTTGACAGATATGATGACTATGCTTCATCTGCCATAGGTGTTTCAATCGGTTCTGATGGAAGCATCAAGGCAATCAATAGCCGTTATCCTTGGAACAATGGAGGAACTGACAGTGACTATTCCAAGGAAGAATTGGAGTATATGATTGGCAAGCCATTCAATGAGGCATTTGTCATTCCCAAGGTAGAGCAACCCAAAGAAAAGGTGGCAAAAGAGAAGAAAGTATCAAGCAAACAGAAACCCATAAAGCCAATAAAGCAAGAATATCCATTGGAAGGGAAACTGTACCATAGTGTGCTTGGAGCGATTATTGGTGACATTTCAGGTTCAAGCAGGGAAGGTAATAATACTTATAGAACAGACATTCAGTTCTTCACAGCAGCATCCACCTTCACTGATGATTCTGTATTGACTATTGCTTTGGCTGATTGGCTGAACAACAAAGACACAAAGCCTATAGAAAAAGCATTGAGGTATTGGGGTAATCGTTTCCGCAATGCAGGCTATGGTAGAACATTCAAAACCTTCTTGAAGCCAAAGGAGAATCAACCATTTGAGAATACCTCAACTTCAAATGGTGCTGCAATGCGTGTTTCACCTGTTGCATTGAGAGCACAATCATTGGAAGAAGCATTGTCATTGGCAAAAGAATCAGCAGAACCGACACATTCAGGCGGAGGTATCATCGGTGCACAGGCTATTGCAGCAGCAACCTTCATTGCAAAGGGAGGTGTTGCAAATGGTAAAAGCACTGAAGAGATAAAGGCTGATATTAAATACTTTGTCGAAACACGATTCAATTACAATCTTAGTCGTTCCATTGATGACATTCGCGAGTTGATGAAGGAATGTTCAGCAAAGGATAATGAGGATAGGAATACAAAGAAAGGAGAAGATAAACCCACGTTTGAGCAGTTGAGGGTTACTGATGCTGTAGTATCATCAGAAATGTCTCTTATTGCCGTAATGCATTCACAGACATTTGAAGAAGCCATCAGACTTGCCGTTTCAATGGGTGGTGATAGTGATACCGTTGCAGCAATGGCAGGTGCTGTTGCAGCACAGTTGTTCGGCATTCCTGAAGCGATTGTCAACAGGTGTCTTATTTACCTTCCTTCCGAAATGATTGATGTAATCAATAAGTTTGAAGGTAGTAATTTCCAACCCACAGGCATTAAACCTCCCAAGATTAGCCGTTGGTGTAAAGAGGATATTGTTGTCTATGGAGCAGACATTGAGAAGAACAAAAGGGATGAAGAAGGGAAATATGAAACGATAAGAGGTGCACGTATGAAGGGTTATCCAATTCTTACCATCGACAAGAACCTTGATGAAATACAGGAAGGTGTGAAGAAGTTCATTGAGGAAGCCAAGATGAATCCTAATAATAGGTATCTTGTTCATAAGGTTGGATATGACAAGGCAGGATATACACTTCAGCAAATCGCACCTATGTTTAAGGATGCTGTTGAACTGAGGAATGTGTTGCTGCCTGAAGAGATGGTGAACGAACTTAAGGAAAAAGAGTAAAATAATCTTTTCGATAAGAAGCTTTACAAAACGTACTTTCTTACCTATACATAAATACTTATCAAAAAAGGGGTATCACTAAACGCTGCATATTATGAAAAGAGTTCTGCTGATTCTGATGATGGTTATCGGTTGTTTCCTGCTTGCATCTTGTGAGAAGGAAACCATATTGACGGTAAACCAAACTTCATTGTCGTTTAACAACAGTGGAGGAAGCCAAACAGTCAACATCATTGCTAATAAGGTTTGGAGTTCATCATCAAACCAAAGTTGGTGCAAGGTGTCACCATCTTCAGGGGATGGTTCAGACAATAACAACTTCACATTATCGGTTTCGTGTGATGCAAACACTACCTATGATGAACGCACCTGCACGATTACGGTTGTCTGTGAAGAACTAACAAAAACGATAACCGTTACACAGGCTGAAGGAAAAGGATTGATTGTATCTCAAACAGAATACAATATTACCAATGAGGCACAAACAATTTCCGTTGAGATTCAAGCCAACGTTCAATACACCGTTTCCATTGACGATGCTTGCAAGAGTTGGATTAAGCAGGAATCAACAAAGGGATTGTCATCAAACACCATCAAGTTTGCCATCTCCAAGAATGAGAGTTATGATGGCAGGGAGGGAAAGATTACCGTCAAACAAACCGATGGCTCATTGTCAGGAACCGTTGTGGTGAAGCAAAGTCAGCAAAATGCATTGTTCGTTACCACTTCTGAATATAACTTATCCAACGAAAAGCACACACTGACGGTTGAAGTCAAAGCGAATATTGAGTTTGATGTGAAACCCAACGTGGATTGGATTAAGTACGTTGAGACAAAGGGATTAAAAACTTCGCAGATTGTTCTTGATGTTGCAGCGAATGAAGATTATGACAGCAGAGAGGGAACGGTAACAGTTAAACAGAAGAATGGTGATTTGGAAGGTGTTATCACCATCCGTCAAGAGCAGAACTATGGTATTCTTGTTTCTCCGTCAGAGTTTTCTCTTACTAACGAAGCACAAACCATAGAGGTTGAGGTAAAATATAATGTGGAGTTTGATGTGGTGATTCCTGATGCTTGTAAAGATTGGATAAGTATCTTAAACACAAAAGGATTATCATCAAGATACTATACATTAGCCATAGCCAAAAATGAAACATACGACAACCGCGAAGGTTCTATAACATTCAAGCAAAAGAATGGCTCATTGAGTGGAACCATCGCCATCAAGCAAAAACAAACCGATGGGATATTCATAGAGAAAGATATTGAGATTACCTATGAGGAACAAACTATCTCAGTTGAAGTCAAAGCAAATGTTGATTATGAGGTGGTATCCGAATCAGAGTGGATACAGTTTGTTGAAACCAAGGGGTTATCTACTTCTCACATCCTATTGGCTGTTACAAAAAATGACTCCGATGCAGCAAGGGAAGGGAAGGTAACAGTGAAGCAGAAGAATGGAGGGTTGGTTTGTAACATTATTGTAAAGCAAATGAATGATTTTAACATAGTGTTTGCTGACAGATTTGCAAAGGCTGTTTGTGTGAAGAAGTATGATGTTAATGGCGATGGCGAAGTATCCTGTAGTGAAGTTGGGAAAGTAACTGACTTGGGAAGAAGGTTCTTTGGCGATTATGAAAGTGGCGTACAATCTTTTGAAGAATTACGCTATTTCACATCGTTGACATACATTTCAGAAGAAGCATTTGCAGGCTGTTATAAACTTGAAAAAGTGGTGTTGCCTCCTAAAATAAGAGAAATTAGAAGATTGGCTTTTAATGGATGTGCTATTAAGAACATTTCGCTACCCTCCACACTTGAAAGAATAGAGTATTTTGGATTAGCCTGTAGATTAGAGAGCATCACGTTGCCTGAATCATTACAATTCCTTGGGAGTTTTGCGCTAAGCCATAGCACCTTCAAACATCTATCAATACCCTCTTGTGCTGAGATTGGTGAAGGCGCAATTGCAAACTGCATTAACCTTGAATCAGTCGAACACGAAAAGTATGCTACTCCTGATAAAAGATGTTTGATAGTAAATGGTGTTCTTTATGGATTTGCAGAAGGAGGGATAACTTCGTATAGAATACCTGCCGAAGCAAAATCTCTTGGAAAAGAAATCTTGTTGGGTTCTAAAATAGATACCTTAATTTTCAATGAAAATATTACGGAGTATCCTGCACATACTTTTGGCGCAACTCAAATTAAGAATGTTGTTTTACCCTCGACAACCCTTGTAATATCCAATATGGCATTTTTGAATTATGGAATGGATGCAGACACAGGTAGGTATTGGGGAGAATATAATATCTTCATCAAAGCAACAGAGCCTCCTATAATGAGTGGCGGTTTGTCTTTGGTAAGCGGTTGTACATTTAGAATATATGTTCCCAAGGGATGCCTTGAAAATTATTTATCAGATGAAAGTTGGAAAAAACATCAAGATATTTTAGTAGAATACGATTTTGACAATTCTAACTTTTAACGATTAAGGCTCAGGCGAACAACCTGAGCCTTTTTCATTCTACACGATGTCACCTGATTCGATTCGACTATCCTTGAAGTTGTTGGGGTTCCCCCAATATGACTTCAATCCCTGTGAGATTCTTTCTTTGGTAACATCACTCTTACTTCTTCCCTTCAATTTTTGGCTAATCTTCTGCTTTGTCTCTTCACTTGGATACTTTGACTGTCTCTTGTATTGTGCCGTTGAGGTTGGCTGTGTCTTGATTGTTTTCTCTGTACTTTCCATAACTCTAAATCATTTATCTATAAATAGTTCAATTCCCTTAAAAGTAGCCTTGGAAGGGAAAAAAGTCAAGAAAAATATGATAAGTATGGTAGGATGACTTTTTAATCTCAAAAAAAATTGGGAAAAAATATGGAAGCCGATATGGAACCACAACTTTTTGAAGGGGGGGGTATAGGAAACTTCAATTCTTGGAGGTTATCTATCAGACGCAACTATGGGGGTGCTTTTCATACCTGCCATACCTACGTTAATCGGGAGGGAGATTACACAGCAGAAAAGTCAAAATTGAGGTACGCCACTGTTCCAATGCCTACAGGGAGGGAAATAGTTTTAGAAAAATTATAGAAATATTTTAATGATTTTTTTCAATCATTTTATTACATATATATTTTTGAATCAATAAAATATTGAATCATATAGAAGATTCTATGGAATGAAGTTGAGGTTGGTAATAGATATTGCATCACTCTATCTTGCACCTACACGAAATATAGTGAATGGTGACAAGGAGGTTCATTCAGATTAATAAGAATATGGAATTGTTTATATCCATACATATTTATCTCAATGAACAGGGGTGTCACCATTTCACTATTTCATTTCCTCAACAATCATATCAGCAGTGTTCTTAGTTTTCTCTTCTGCTTTCCTTACGGCTTCAAATACGGTTTTATCCATTAGTTTAGCGTAGTGGCGAGTTATCTTGGTGGTGGAGTGCCCCAAGATGCGAGCCACGACTTCTATTGATAATCCTTTTTCATTAAGAAGATAACAGGCTGCTGTGTGTCTCCCTATATGACTATGAAGCGGTTTATCAATTTTACAAATATCACCAATCACCTTCAACCCATTGTTATAGTTCTGCATCACTATGTGAGGAAGCATCCAATCGTACTTTTCTGCTATTATTAATGCATCATCAAATAGAATGGCACAGAACTTTACCCCTGTTTTTGCTCTTGGCTTGATAATGTACACATCCCCATAATCGTTCTTCTTATAGTCGGTTGGAACAAGTGCCATCATATCACAGTAACTGATTGCAGTAAAGCACTGAAATAGAAATAAATCTCTCATCTGTGACAGTCTTTCTGTCTGCATTATAGCATCTCTAATAGCGTTCACTTCCTCCTGTACAAGAAACTCTACCTCTTTCTCCTTTTTTGAGATTCTGAAGCCAAAAAATGGGTTTTCTATAATCATCTTGTTTCGTAAGCCATAAAGGATAACTGACTTCAATTTTTGCATCATCCCTGCTACAGTGGTGCTGTCATATATGGATAAAAGAGTAGAATTGAAATCCTCAATAGTTCTATTCTTGATGGCTACTGCTTGACTTTCTGCCTGTATTCCGCTATGCTTGTAGAACAAATCACGTACAATCTCATATTTACGATAGTTCTTGTACGTGGATAATCCTGCATCCACCTTCTTCATCTGTGAGGTTAGGAAGTTTTGGAATAAAGCGCCAACAGTATGGTGTTGCTCAGTAAATCCATAATAGATATAGTTCCTGAGAATGTCTTTAGTAAGCACTTTCCCTTCCAATAGAAGATTTAGGTGCAGTTTCTCTATTTTGGAATAAATGGCACTTGTAAAAATCTTGATGTCTGTTTGGTGCTTTGACATCATTGCTTTTTTGAACTCCTTTGGCTTAGCCTTCCTTGGTAGAGAAGTAAGAATTGAATCCCCATTGATAGAAACCCTAACCTCAATAGGTGCATAACCTTTTGCATTCTGTTTGCTTTGTCGGCAGTAGAAACTGATTGAAAAAGTGATGTTCATCGCTGTAATGCATTAGTTGTTAAACATTTATGCGATTTGTTTGACTGCCTTGTTTTTGACTGATGCATCAGTCAAAGATTCAAGCAAAAGAATTGCTTGAAGCGGATTTGCTTTATTTGATTGATTTATGCTTGGTTACAAGTGCTCAGTTTGCAGAGAACAACGTTGCCAAGGTAGGGGGAGCAGATTTTGTTCAGAGAAAAAGAAAAGCCTTACAAGGATTTGTAAGGCTTAACTGCTTGATTTTCAGCATCTTTGAGCGGAAAACGAGACTCGAACTCGCGACCCCAACCTTGGCAAGGTTGTGCTCTACCAACTGAGCTATTTCCGCAACTGTTTCTTAATTGGGACGACAAATATAGAGACTTTTTTTGCATTCTACAAAAAAACCTCAAGTTTAAATCAAATAAATCAGATCACCGTCTCAAATTGCCGGAGGAAACGAACATCATTCTCAAAGTAGTGGCGCAAATCCTTAACCTGCCACTTGAGCATTGCAATGCGTTCAATACCCATTCCGAAAGCGAATCCGCTATAAATCTTTGAATCAATACCTGAAGCCTCCAGAACATTGGGATCCACCATGCCGCATCCCATAATCTCAAGCCAGCCGGTACCCTTGCAGATATTGCACCCCTTCCCTTTACAAATATTACAGCTCACATCCTCCTCAGCTGAGGGCTCAGTGAAAGGAAAGTAAGAGGGACGAAGGCGGATTTCTGTCTCTTCTCCAAACATCTCGCGTGCAAAGAGTAGAACTGCCTGTTTCAGGTCGGCAAAAGAGACACCCTTGTCAATGTATAGACCCTCTACCTGATGAAATATGCAGTGTGCACGGGCCGAAATGGCTTCGTTACGGAATACACGTCCGGGACAAAGTACCCTGATAGGAAGATCCATCTTTTCCATCGCACGTACCTGCACTGAAGAGGTATGTGTGCGTAACAATACCGGATTGCCATCGTTAGCATGGATAAAGAAGGTATCCTGCATATCACGCGCCGGATGCTCGGGAGGAAAATTGAGGGCTCCGAAAACGTGCCAGTCATCTTCAATCTCCGGACCTTCTGCTACCGTGTAACCGAACTTGTGGAAAATAGAAATAATCTCCTCTCGGGTAATGGAAATTGGGTGGCGTGTACCAAGATCCATCCTGTCACCCGGCTTGGTAAGATCGCAAGAGCTCTTGACTGCCCCTGTCTCAGCAATATTCTCCTTGAGAGACTCTATTTTAGACTGAACGGCATTCTTAAGAACATTGAGCTTCTGTCCAAATTCACGTTTCTGCTCGGGGAGCACATTGCGGAATTCTTCAAAAAGAGCCGTAACCTCACCTTTCTTGCCAAGGTATTTGATTCTCAACTCCTCTATTTCCTTTTCGGTATTGGCTCTCAGGTCCGATATCGCCGCCAGTATTTCTTCAATTTTCTGATTCATATTGTTCTTAAAATTCAGCCCGCAAAGTTACAAATAATTTTTACCAGTTAACCGGTTTTCTGCTCAAAGGCATTGTCATGCATCTGGCTCCACCTCCACCACGAGGGAGTTCTGATCCTTCGATTGTAATACAGCAGCGTGCATAATCGTCAGGATTTCGCTTCCCCTGGATCACCTCCCAGGCCGTCAATACTTCAAATCCGTGGCGATGCATCTCGGCGACCGTCATCTCATTTCGCGCATAACAGAGGACTTTACCGGGAGCAAAAGCAAATACATTGGAGCCGCTGTGCCACTGTTCACGCTCCTGGTCCCATTCATCGCGGCCACCGCAATAGATGGGCTCCAGATCCATTCCAAGCCTGCGGAGCAACGGCAAAACACCATTTACATTGTTGATTTTTGTCACTTTTCCATTGTCGATAGTGATATGCACCGTCTGGTAATGATGGCCGCCTATAATCAGAGGTTCGAACACCAGACACTTGTCCCTATCAAGAATAGTAAATACCATATCCAGATGGATAAAGGACTCCGGCTCAGAGGGTAGTTGTTGCACTATGATATGTTTACGACCCTTTGGGCTGGACTGGCAAAGGCGCGATATCAGAAAATCGATGCCGCGCGTGCTGCTACGCATACCATTACCTATCACAAGTATATCATCACGGGCGATAAGTATGTCACCACCCTCCATATAGATATCGGGATTTGTGGGCTGGAAGTCGTGAGCATTGATTATATCGCAGTCAAAAGCACCGCTGCCACTGTAGATTGCCTCCATTATTAAAGATTCGCGCATACGTACCTTGTTGGCCATCCTGCAGATGAGCACCTGGTCGCCGATTGTGACTGAGGAGTCGCGTGTGAAATAAAAGTTATAGAGTGGGTAAAGTGCGTAAAATTCATCACTGAGGAATGAAGTGAGGGTATCCTTGCGAGCGGGGCGACCCTCGATCAATACTCTTGCCAGCTCCTCAGAGGGCAACTCCATCAAGTGATCAAAGTAATCGGTTACCTGTTCGGTGACACAGATTCTGGCCACAAGCGCCTCTTTGCGCTCCTTATCCTCAAGCACCTTGAGCAGAAGATCCTTTACCTGATAGATCTTTGCCACTTTGGAGAGCACTCCCTCTAATTGCTCGTACTCGCGAAGGGCAATTGAAAGGTTGAGTATGTCGCTATAGAGTGCACGTTGAGCCATCCTGGGAGTCATATTCTCCACTTCGGCGCCGGGAGTATGCAGGAGCACCGCCTCGAGAGCTCCTATCTCGGATTGTACGTTGATTTTCATCAGTTTGCTTCAGATTAAAGATATTGTGATTGCTCTTCGATGGCGAGCTCCGCCAAAATGTCCTTGAGTACCTTCTCGTCATTGGGGCAGATCAGGAGTACATCTTTTTCATCTATCACCATAAAGTCGTCCAGGCCGCGGACAACCAGGAGTTTTTCGGAATTCTTCTCCCAGATTATGGAGTTGGTGACTCCGCGCAAAAGAATGTTGGATCCTTTGATGAAATTCCCCTCGGGGGTCTTGTCGACCGAGCGATCATAGAGAGAATTCCAGGTACCTACATCCGACCATCCAAAGTTGGAGAGGAATATCCAGGCTCTGGAGGTTTTCTCCATTACACCGTAATCTATCGATATTGAGGGGCTGTTATCATAAACTTTCGCTATGAATGCCTTCTCCTGGGGTGTATTATAGAGTCCTTCGCCTTTGGCAAATAGGGTGGCCACCTCAGGGAGGTGATTCTCCAGTTCCGCCTTAATAGCGCGAAGATTCCAGATAAATATACCCGAATTCCAGAAGAATTCTCCGGTCTCTATGAATACCTTTGCAAGCTCTTCATTGGGCTTTTCGGTAAATGTCTTTACTTCGTAAGATGAATGACCGCTAATAATGCGATTAGTTTGGCGATTGATCTGTATATAGCCATAATTAGTGTCGGGACGGGTAGGTTTGATACCTATTGTAAAGAGATTTTTACTACCTGAAGCGTGTTCAAGAGCGCAGTTTATGGTGTTGCAGAAATTCTCCTCACCGGTGATAAAATGGTCTGAAGGTGCAACTACCACCGTTGCATCGGGATTCTTGTCATAGAGCTTATAGGTCGCATAGGCGATACAGGGCGCGGTGTTACGCTTGTAGGGCTCAAGAAGAATATTATCAGGAAGAATATCGGGAAGTTGCTCTTTGACCAGATCGGCGTACTGCTCTGAGGTGACTATGAGAATATTTTCAACAGGAACAATTTTAGAGAATCTGTCGTAAGTCATCTGTATGAATGTACGTCCTAGTCCGAGGATATCAAGAAACTGTTTGGGTCTGGCATTTCTGCTCATCGGCCAGAAACGGCTTCCCGCGCCGCCGGCCATAATAATGCAATAGTGATTTTTATTCATATCGAAAAGAAATTCTAGTAATAGAGCGGAAAGAATGCTGCCGGAATAAAATCCAAATCAATCGTACCATCCTTGTGAAACATTATAGACACGATGTCAAAACGCACCTCTTTTGTAATGTTCCTCGACCTGATATATCTCCTCGCCGCCCTTACAAGAAAACGCTGTTTGAGCCGGTCTACCTGCTGGAACGGAGCAATAAGAGAGGGAGATTTCAACGATTTGACTTCCACGATGTGGAGAAAATCCTTGCTCTCCATTATCAGGTCTATCTCTTTGTGTTCTGACCTCCAATTTCGCTCTCTGAGCTCCATCCCCTGTTTTTGAAGCCACTCGAGGGCTAAATCCTCGGCCAGTCTTCCCTGCGTCATCCTTCCGTTCATAATATACAAATGTAGCAATTTATTCGGACAATCAGGCATAGCCATACAAATAAAGCAAAAGGGTGACCGTAAATCACGATCACCCTTCCTGTCTCCTGAAACGGAGATGTTTCAAACCCTTCTATTCAGCGTAGGTAATCTCGATTTTTTCGAGATATACTGCGTAGCCGGAGGTGTTTTTCAAAGTGAAAAATTTGTATTCTCCACCAGAAAGGTCGTAAGTTGAAGAAGTCTCATCAGAAGTAGCTGCAATCACAGTGTCACCGGGCCTTGCTGCCGCTCCTGCATAAAGCACAAGATTGGTCGGATACCATCCTTTACCTGAAGCGCAGGTAACCTTGATGCTCATAATCCTCTTTGTGCCTACGAGATTGGCGATAGAACCGCCATCTCTGTCCTTGGTGCTGCTAAACTGAATGCCGCTGCCATAGTTTGCCACATTCACGATCTCGAATTTCTGACCTGAAAGGGTAACTTCGGTAGCTCCGGTCGGATAAGCCGTGGGGAGACCATCAACTGTAATGGTGAGAACATTGCCATCTTCCTCTCCACCTTCGCTACCTTCAGTGTGAGAGATATAGTAGCCATTTGCCACCTGTTCCTTCTGCTCCGGAACTTTTGCATTAGCATATTGACCGCGCTGACCCATCATAGTTACAACATCACCTACTTTGAGTCCGAGTGAAGCGAATGATTTGTCATTCTTGGCAACACCACTTACGGTAAGACCATATACATATACAGTACCGGTCTCATCCTTGAGGTAGAAGTTACCATAAGTCTCGTTTAATATCTCGGTAATGGTACCTGTGATCTTGTAATAAGGAGACTCAAGAGCTTTGGAAGCAACCTCCTTGGATAGGAAGTCTGCAATCGATGCTACATCGGTATGGGTGGTGTGGCTCACGTGGTAAGCCGGACCTCCAACCTGGGGAGTACCCTTGTATGCAGCTCTTGTGCCGATAAGGGTTACAACATCACCTTCCTGGATACCAAGGCTGGGGAATGATTTGTCATTCTTAGCAACCTGAGTAGCAGTCAGACCGTAAACATATACTTTGCCTGTTGCATCCACAAGGTCGAAATTTCCATATGCACTGGCTGCAAGGTTAGTTACCTTACCTGTGAGACGATAGAGAGCAGTTTCTGATTCGGGCTGTGCGAGGAAGTCACTTATAGTCATCTCAAGGATTGAGCCCTCTTGAGTTACTGTAGTCTCGGCAGTATTAACCTGACCTTTGGAAGTAGTAGTGAAGACAAGTGTTGTCTTTCTTGCACCTCCGGCATTGGGGGCTGCGTTAAATTTAACAATAGCATTGGTACCATTGAGTAGAATAGCCTCAACTGTCAGCCAGGACTTGGCATTATCAGGAATTGAAATGGAGAGACCGTCACCCTTGCAGGTAAGCTGTACTTCAAAATTCTCACCTTCCTTGCTAACCTCAACAGGGTCAGACTCCACTTTGATGAGTGATTTTGTTACCTTAAGAACTTTCACATCAACAAGTTCGATAATATTGTTGTAAACAACTTTCGGACCCTCAACAAGAACTCTGTCACCAACCTCGATACCAAAACTCTTCCAGTTATAGCTACCGGTTTTGTCCACTGTACCGTAGATATAGATAGTACCTGTATCGTCCTGGAGATACCAGTTACCATAGGTGGTATTAGCGATTGATGTACATACGCCCTCTGCCTGATAAGTCTTTCCGACAGGACCGGCAATGATCTCAGCACAAGTAGATGGAGTAAGTTCACCTGAACCCACCTGCTGAGTTACATTGATAAATTGTTCATTTGCACCGACCTTAATGGAAAGCTCGGCTGCACGTGTATCGAGAGATTCTCCAGCGCTAAAGGTAACTGCGATCTCACCAGCTCCGCCCGATGAGGGGGTGATGGTAAGCCAGTCAGGCTCTGAATTGAATGCCCAGGCTTCGGTGGCCTTGACCGTTATGGTCTGGCTGCCACCTGCAGGGGGAATAGAAATATAGGAACTTGAAACCTGCAGTGAAGCTAAATCACCCGGCAACTGGTCCACACATCCTACAGCAAAAGCCAGAGTCGCTACAAATGCTGTGAGTAAATATCTTAGTTTCATACTGTATTTCGTGTTATGCATTAGTTAAACATATATTTGATACCTACCTGCACATACCAGCACTGACCAAGACTATGAGAATATGTCCAGGTCTGGGTATCTGCATTTACAGCATCTATGGTAGTGAATACCGGAACACCGTCAGCGCCGATAGACTGTACATCAAGGATACGACCGGAGTTGAGGAGAGGATTCATAAACTTACTCACACCCCATGAAGAGTTAAATAAGTTGAGGAAATTCTGAATATCAATATTGAGCTGAAGGGTATTTGTAGACTTGCCTACTTTCACCTTGAAGTCATGTGTATAGCGGAAATCAAGTCTGTGTACCCAAGGGCTGTATACACTGTATGCTTCTGCATATTTACCCTTGTTTGCGCTCAAATAGGGATCCTTATTGGCAAATCCCCAGTAACGGTTGGCATCATCCTGAGTTGCAAATTTGATCTCAGACTCATCTTTAGGAATGTAGATTACGTCGTAGTTGTAGTTGTCATTGTTGAGATCCTTTGCATACATGTAGGTGTAGTTTGCACCGCCTCTCCAGGTCTCATAGAAGAGGCTGAAACTATTGCAGCACTTATCTCTGTAGGTAAGAGATGCAAACACTCTGTCAGGAGTCACATACTGTGAATTGTGGAGAGGAGGATTGTTAGGACCTTCTGAAGTCGGGATGTAAGTGAATGCAGAAGAGGCATCGCTACCAGGCATACCGGTAAGCTCTTTGGAGAATGTACGGGTATAAGCTGCGGTGAAATGGAGATCCTTAATAGGCGACATACTGAATGTCACGCTGGCTGTTCCACCATAACCCCTGTTTGTGTTTGTAAGCAGATATGCTGAAGTCTTGTTGTAAGTGTAGCTTGAAGGATAGATGTGACGATTGTCAGCTCCGTTAAGTCTTGCAAATCCTTCTACCGGCTTCATATTAATATCCTGGATACAAACACCGTTTATGGTCTTGTTAAAGATACCCTCAACGGAAATGCTCATCGGGAATGAAATGGGGAATTCATAGTCAACTGCCAAAGAAGTCTTCCATACCTGAGGCATCTTGAAATCGGGATCCACAGCTGCAATAGCTGAAGGAAGAACACCGTCCTCAGGAGAAACCGTACCAGGCTTACCTAGTGAAATCATTTTTTCGCGGAGTGCATCCATATCCGTAATCAGACCACCCTTAAAATGTTCAAGAAGAGGATCGGGCTTACCTACGCCGGCAGTATATCTGGTGGTGATCCTTGACTGATACTGAACCATACCGGAGTTGGTCGGCATATTAGTGAAGAACACAAGAGGGAGACGGCCGGTAAACATACCTGAACCACCGCGTAACTTAAGACTTCTGTCACCGAAAACATCCCAGGTGAAACCGACACGGGGAGAAACCTGCACCTTGGGAGTGGGCCATTTACCGGTATCGATACTGTAACCATTGTAGTCCTGATCCTGGATAGCCTTATTGGTCATTATGTCGGAGTTGTCAAAGAGAATTGTCTCCAGACGAAGACCGGCAGTAAGTTTGAATCTGCTATTCACATCCCAATCATCCTGTGCATAAGCGGATAACTTGTGGAAAGTAACACGGGCTGCCGGATTGCGTTCTCCATCATAACCGTAGGTCATATTGACAGTCTCAGGAGTTGCACCGTTTAGGAAATCCTCGAGTGAGTGATAGCGGTAGTAACCTGTACCGTTACGCATATAGGAGTTATCAGCCATCTGATATTCGTAACTGAGACCGCCTGTTATCTTATGGGCACCTGCATAATAGGTGATATCATCCTTTGCAGTTACCACTGTGTTGTGTACACCGTTGTTCCAGGTGAAGAGCTCATAACCTACAGACATATACGGAGTAATTGTGCCTGTACCGTCGAGAATGTCGATGAAGGGGAAGGTTGAAGAATTGGTTCCGCGGATGTCATCAAGCTTGGAGAAGGTTACGAGGAGCTGGTTGGACAGATTGTCGGTAAAACGGCTGTTAAGGTCAAACGAGAAGGTGTTTACCCTGTTGTCCATCGAGTACATTGAATTGGCAAAAGCCATAGAGTACTGTGAGAAACGTGCTTGAGTGGTACGCTGTCCGCAGTCTGATGAAGATGCGTTGGTAGAGTTCCACCTCTGGTTGAGAGTGTAGTTATAACGCAGGGCTAATTTGTGTTTCTGGCTGATGTTCCAGTCCAAACGAGCAAGAACCTTCATATTTGACTCGTCGGCAGGGAAGTCTGTCCAAGAACCTGTGTCATAATCGTATTTGGTTTTCAGAAACTCTGAAACCCTCTTCATGTCGGCCTGGGTGGTACGAGAGATGTAGTTATCGGGATCTGCCACACCATCAACAGATGCTCTCCAGCGGTTTACAACGGTAGGGCTCTTCTGATACTCGAAGTTGACGAAGAAGAAGAGTTTGTTCTTTACAATCGGACCGCCGAGGGTAGCACCGTAAGTTGTAGTTCTGTCTCTGTTGCGTGCGCCTGCGATCTCTTTACCATCAACGGCATTACCGCGCATATTCTCATTACGATGATATACGTAAGCGGAACCTTTGAAGGTATTTGTACCCGACTTGGTAATGGCATTTACACCACCGCCGATAAAGTTGGTCTGGCGTACGTCATACGGAGAAATCACAACTTGTACCTCTTCGATGGCATCGATTGAAATCGGACTGCCGCCACCGGGAAGGCTGGAGCTCAAACCAAAGTTGTTATTAAAGTTGGCACCGTCAACAGTAAAGTTTGCAGTACGTCCGTCAGTACCGACGAAACTCATACCACTACCACCATAAGGAGATAATTTTGTGATTTCTGTAATACTGCGACTGATAGTAGGTAGGTTCTCCATTTGCTGCCTGGAAATATTGGTGGCTGCACCTGTTTTCTCAGTAGAGAACTTAGAAGCCGGTGAAGCAATCACCAATGCCTCAGCAAGGAGTTCGGAACTCTCTTGGATGGCGGCATTCAGAGCATACTGTTCACCGAGCTGTAAGGTAATGTCGGTGTAAGTAACTGTCTGGAAACCGAGGCAGGAGATTTCAACTGAATAGGGACCACCAACACGCATACCCTGGATCGCATAGCGACCTTCTGCATTGGTGACCGCACCGTAAACCGTACCGGAGGGCTGGTGCGTAGCAACAACCGCAACACCAACAGCCGGAACACCGGATGACTCTGTAATCTGTCCGCCTAGGGATGATGTAGTAATCTGTGCAAATGAGGTCACAGAAAACAACAGAGCCACGAATGCGGACAACAGTAACTTGATTGTTAGTTTCATAAATATGATTTGGTTAATAAATAAAATATGCTTCTATCAACGCAAAGTTACACTAATTTGCACTAAATCACCTTATTTAATTAGGATACTTTTCAACACTCAATTGTTGAAAAGTTTTGCCGATACAAAGATTATTTCTACCTTTGCGAACGTTAAAACGAGAGTGGAAAGATTTGACTGCTTGCAACCACCCTAAAAAATGCTAAAATGGCCTTTATGATGTCAAATCCTGCATTCCCGCGCGATTTGACTTTTTTAATTTTATATCAAACCAAATGGCATATTTATTTACATCTGAATCAGTATCTGAAGGGCATCCCGACAAGGTTGCCGACCAGATTTCCGACTCCATACTGGACGATTTTTTACGTCAGGATCCGGAGTCTCGCGTTGCTTGCGAAACATTCGTGGGCACTGGGCTCGTCATTGTAGGCGGCGAAATTACATCAAAAGCTTATGTGGACATCCAGTCCATCGCAAGAAATACCATCAGGCGCATAGGCTACACAAAAAGCGAATATCGTTTTGATGCCGATTCCTGCGCTGTGATATCGGCTATCCATGAACAATCTCCCGACATCGCACAAGGTGTGGACAAGAAAGAGCAGGGTGCCGGTGACCAGGGAATGATGTTTGGCTACGCCTGCAAGGACACAGAGGAGTATATGCCCCTGCCTCTCACTCTTGCCCATATCATACTTCTGGAACTTTCCAAAATCCGCAAGGAGTCCCCATCTCCAATGCCCTATCTGCGTCCGGACGCAAAAAGCCAGTTTACCATAGAGTATGATGACAATAATGTCCCCACCAAGATTCACACCATAGTGCTTTCCACACAACACGATGAGGATGTTGACCAGGTAAAAATCAAGGAAGATGTCAAAAACATCCTTATTCCGCGACTCCTGAGTCGTCTAACTCCAAAAAACAAAGCACTCTTCAAGGATGACTTCATATTACACGTCAATCCTACCGGTAAATTTGTCATCGGAGGACCTCACGGAGATACAGGACTGACCGGAAGAAAGATTATTGTGGACACTTACGGAGGCAAAGGAGCACACGGCGGCGGTGCATTTTCAGGAAAAGATCCCAGCAAGGTAGACCGTTCCGCAGCATATGCAGCAAGATACATCGCCAAAAATATGGTGGCAGCGGGAGTAGCCGATGAAATGCTAGTCCAAATCTCCTACGCTATCGGCGTAGCAAAGCCCTTAAGCATTTTTGTCAACACATTCGGTACCTCCAAAGTGGACAAGAGCGATGGTGAGATTGCTGCTGTCATAAACGAATATTTCGACCTGCGTCCGGCAGCCATAATTGAGAAGTTTGGACTCAAAAATCCTATCTATTCCGCTACGGCAGCTTACGGCCATTTCGGACAAGATCCATTTGAAAAAGAGGTAGAACTCATCCGTAATGGTGAGAGCGTAAAAAAGAAAGTGCAGTTTTTTGGATGGGAAAAGCTTGACGCAGTAGAACGCTGCAAAACTCTATTTAAAACCTGAAACCTTCCACTCCCCATCTGACTTAGTCAGGATGAGTTTTCTCTCTATAGCAACTTCCGCCTTATATGGAAGAAGTTCAAACAGGACAGTTGCCTGATCCTCTACCGACTCCGTATCAACTTTGATAATGGTGTAGGTTGTCTCTTTGGCGGCTGCAGCCACAAGTTCTGCAAGAGTTTCCGACATCTCCGGCCTTGCCGCAACCGCATGGCGAAATGCGTCAGCAAACTCATCAGTGCAATAGGTGATAGCACTTTCGTAATCCATCAGATAGTAGGATTTCAGAAAGCTGTCAGCAATGGTCGTTACTTTTTCCTCCGCATTTTCGCAAGATACGAAGAGTGTCATTATCACGGCAAACGCAAATAATATCCCGATTTTTCTCATAATAATATTCTAAAAAAGTTAATCCAAAGTTACAACAGTGATGCCTGCGCCTCCCAGCTGCAAAGCTTCATCACGCAAGGAACTCACTCCGGGCATTGTCTTGAGGTACTTTCGTATCTCTTCACGAAGTACTCCGTTACCTTTGCCGTGGAGAATCTTGACCTCAGATAAACCCACCATCAATGCATCATCAATAAAACGGGTAACGATATCCAGCGCACTGTCCAGACGCTCGCCACGAATATCAATTTTCGGTTTGAAGTTAAGTCTTCGCTCCGATATCGAGGAGGAGGTGATGATAGACTGAGGTTTGGAATAGCGGGTACTATCCTTGTACTCCTGGTTGGAGATGCGCTCTACTTTGGAAGGAGCCATCTTGCTTATAATGTTGCCCACCGCCACGGCAATGGTCTTGTCGGACATCTGAGTGATCTCTCCCACAATTTCGGAACCTTTGATCCGCACTTTGTCACCCACCTCCAGCGGTTTATCAGCAACAATCCGCTCTTTTGAGGCAGCAGCACGTGCCCTTGCCTCCTCCTGACGTTGAGCCTCACTCTTACGCCTCTCCTTGCGTTCCTTTTCGCGCTCCTTGCGAGCCACTATCTGCTCCATCTTGCGGGTAATTTGCTGTTCCAGTTCACTCTCTACCTCATTTTCCATCTCCTGTCGGAACTGCTCCAGATCCTTACGAATGGTACGCGTCTTCTCCCTTTCAGCCTGCGCCTCCTTTATTTCTCTAATGGTCTGCTCTACCTTACGGTTGCTTCGGTCGATTATTTCTTTCGCCTCAGCTCTGGCCTCATCTATTATCTCCTTGCGGAGCTGCTTGATATCGCCCAGCTCCTTATGGTATTTATCCGTGAGACTTTCCAACGTTTTGTCGGTGCTCCTGATACGAGCTAATTTCTCATCAAGAACGCGTTTACTGCGCGCTATCTGGCGGAGATTGCGCTCAATGCTGACAAATCCGCTGCCCGCCCGCTCTTCCGCATCCTTGACAATGGTCTCAGGAAGTCCGATATTGCGAGCCAATTCGAAAGCAAAAGAGTTACCGGGTAATCCTTGCTCAAGCTTAAATAGTGGCGTAATACCTGCCACATCAAAAAGCATCGCGCCATTAACTACACCGGAACTATTATTTGCATAAAGCTTAAGATTAGTATAGTGGGTGGTAATCACTCCATAGGCTCCAATCTCTTCAAGACGCGCCAATACAGCCTCCGCTATTGCACCTCCTGCGGTGGGCTCGGTACCGCTACCAAACTCATCTATCAGCACCAGCGAATTGTCAGTGGCATTTTCCAGTATTTTTCTAACATTCACCAGGTGCGAACTGTAAGTGCTGAGGTCATTGTCCAGAGACTGGTCATCTCCTATATCTATGAAAATATTGTCAAATATCACCATCTCCGAAATTTCGGAGGTAGGGATCAGCATTCCCCACTGGAACATATATTGCAGCAGACCCACTGTCTTAAGACAAACGGACTTGCCGCCGGCATTAGGGCCGGAGATGAGCAGGATGTGCTTCTCACGTGTCAGAGTGAGGGTCAACGGCACTATCTCTTTCTTTTCCTTTTTCAGGGCCTTTTCCAACAGAGGATGGCGTGCCTTACGCAATGCAAGCTCACCTGTCTGCGATATAATCGGCATACCGGCTATCATATCCAGCGCAACATTGGCCTTTGCCCGAATAAAATCTATCTCTCCAATATACTCTGAGGCCGCTATCAGCTCCTCCAGATAGGGACGCAGAAAGTCGGTAAATTCCACCAGTATCTTCAGGATCTCACGCTGCTCCTCAAACTTCAGGTGACGTACCTGATTGTTGAGCTCCACCACCTCCATCGGCTCTACAAAGGCGGTCTTACCGCTCGCTGATTCGTCGTAAACAAAGCCGGCGATACGCTTTTTATTGGCTGCAGGCACGGGTATGAGGATTTTTCCATCCCTGACCGAAACCGAAGCATCTTCATCCACAATCCCTTCAGCCTGCGCCTTCTTTAGCAATTGCGAAATGCGTTTGGATATTGCCCCCTCCTTTTCTTTTAGCGAACGGCGAATGGTCTGCAACTGCTCGGAAGCATTATCGCGCATCTCACCACTCTTGTCAAGAAGAGAATCTATCCTGCGTGACACTTCAGGGTAATAGGTTATTTGTTCGGAGAGCTTCCGTAAGTTGGGATAGAGATCATCCTTGCACCCCTTGAAGAAAGAGAGAATCTTGCGCAGAGTATCGAGTGAAATTCTGAGTTTACTCAGGGAAACCAAATCGATATATGTGGATGGCACATTTAAAGGCAGCAAAAAGGGCTTTGTATCAATAAAGCCCACAGAAGGAAATGAGTCCTCGAACATAGAGATAAGGCGCATTTCGTCTGTAAGTTGCAACCGCAAATCTATCTCCTTTGCATCGCGGGAAATCTCTTCATCCCATACTTTGTCAACGGCATATTGTGTGGAGCAACGCTCCGCAATCTGTCTCCTGACTCTATCAAACCCTATTTTCTGCTCCAGTATCATCCCTTCAATCCTTATCTGTATGAGTTTTCAATTGCCGTCCTGAGTTCAGTAATACTATTCATAGGTTTAAGTACCCCGTTTGAAACAAACGAAATATTGCCGGTCTCCTCGGAAACCACAATAACGCTGGCATCGCTCTGCTCGGTGATTCCGACGGCAGCTTTGTGACGCAAGCCATATTGGGCGGGGATATTGGGGTTTGCAGAGATTGGAAGAGTACATCTGACCGCATGAATCCTCTCATTGGCAATAATAAGAGCACCATCGTGCAGAGGGGAATTCTTAAAAAATATATTAAGAAGAAGTCTGCGGCTCACTTTAGCGTCAACTTCATCACCGGTCTCTATAATAGCTGCCAGCGAAGTCTTATGTTTGAGTACTATAAGGGCTCCTGTTTTATCCTGCGACATCATCCTGCAGGCCTCTGTCAATTCTTCCAGTAGTTCCGGGCTTACCACATTGACACCGCCGCGATTTCTGAACAAACGGCGAAAAAAATTACTCCTGTTAGCAGAAGCATATCTGGAACCCAAATGAAGTAGAAAACGACGTATCTCCGGCTGAAATATTACAATTAATGCAATTACACCCACTCCGAGCACCTGTCCCATAAGTGCAGACAGGAGCTTCATATTGAAGGCGGAAACCACCAGCCATATCACATATAGAATGAGTATCCCTGCAAAAATACTCATTGCGGCAGTTCCGCGTATCAGTCTGATAATCTGAAAAATCAGCAAACCGACAAGTATAATGTCGAGAATATCCACCAATGATATGGAAACAAAATCAAGCATGATCGACAAAGGTAGTGTTTTTTCCTGACTTCCATTTAAGTTTTTTACCGAAGCCAAGACGGTTATCGGTATATTTGAGTTCGGTAAGGACAAGGCGCCAGATTTCTCCCCCTTTGAGGATTGCATAGGGAAAGCGTTTCAGATATGCCAACCTGTATTTGTCAAAAAGCGATTCATCACATTTCTCCACAACTGCCCGGAATTGAAGACCACGTATTTTGCCTATCACTTCAGTTTCAAGTGCAATAGAACCCGTCACAACGGGATTTTCCATAAAAAGCTGTGCATGACGAGTCTCTTCCTCGGAGGTAACGACAAAGCTCATTTCCTCTTCCAAAAAAACATAAAAGCAGTTTGCACACCACAAATCTCCCTTTGCGGCACAAGCGAGAGACATTACGTGATGCTCTAAAATAAATTCAATTATTCTTTTGTCGGGCATGCTGCAAAATTACTATTTTTTTGTAGGTTTGTACAAAACACGTATCGATATGGGCTGTTGGAATGACATTGTCAGTGGGACGAGATACTCTTTCAAGGCGCTTGGGGACCTCTTCTTTCCCCGTAAATGTGCAGTTTGCCAAACAATTCTTGCCTGTGAAGAAAGGAACATTTGCGACGATTGCCGCAATGATATTCCTTATACCTGGTTCTGGAGCTGGCCGGAGAATCCGGCCGAAGAGCGAATGTGGTCAAAAGTGGGCATCGAAAGTGCAGCATCACTGTTTTTCTATCGCTACACCGGCGGCTACGGCAACATTCTCCACAAATTCAAATATCGATGCAATATTCCACTTGGACTGGCAATAGGCCAGGATCTTGGAAAAAAATGGCAAATGGAGGTCGCTTTAAAGATATTGATGCCATAGTACCGGTCCCGCTTCACTGGCGCAGACGGTGGAGTCGCAGCTTCAATCAAGCCGAAATCGTTGCACGCGGAGTGGCCGAAGGTTTTGCATTAGGATCCGGGGAAAAAACTATTCCTCTTATCTCACACCTTGTGAAACGCATAAAGATGACTTCCACCCAAACTCGTCTAAGCGGAAAAGAAAAGGCTGAAAATGTGAAAAATGCCTTTCATATGGAGGAAAAAATCGCATTACGGCTCCTCTCGAAAGGCATAAATCATATATTGCTTGTAGATGATGTGCTGACCTCCGGTTCAACCCTTGCAGCCTGCGCTACACCTTTGATGAAATATTTCAGAGTAAGTGTGGCCACCATAGGATTTGTGGAGTAATATTATTCTCCCAGCATTTCCGCTACCAGATGATGCATACCGGCATATTTATCCAGGATCCAGAGCACGTAACGGATATCGACACAGACACATTTATTCATCACAGGATCAAAATAGGTGTCGCCGGCAAGGGACTCTTTGTTTCCATCAAATGCCAGTCCTATAAGCTCGCCCCGACTGTTCATCACCGGACTACCTGAGTTGCCACCTGTGATATCATTGTTGGTTACAAAATTGATATACATTTCTCCGGTAGAAGCATCTGCCCATCTTCCCCAGTCCCGCGCCTCATAAAGAGCTTTCAGCTCGGGTTTAAGTGAATAAATATATCTGTCGGGGTCATATTTTTCGAGTATACCCCGCGCAGTACTCCTTTCAAGACGGATTTCACCATCGCAAGGATAGAGCGGACCAACCGTTCCGTAGGTGAGCCTCATTGTAGAATTGGCGTCAGGATATTGCGGAATGCCTTTTTCAAGATACATCTGATAGAGCAGGTTTTTATAATTATTCTCGAGTCTGGTCAATCTTGGACCTCTATCTACTGTGTTCTTGTAGTTGTTATACATAATCATTTTAGTGGAGGTTATGGCCGCCACAAGAGGATCTGCACGATATTCTTCTGCGGTTTTGGCCTCTGACAAAGCAGATTCAAACCGATTTTGATCCGTATAAATAGAATTTTCCCATATCCAATCCACAATAGCATATGTATCTCCTTCAAACAGGTCATACTTTTCAGTCAACCATTCTCCCCAGAACATTCTATCCACGTGAGCATAAAATTCCCTTATAGAGAGATCGACCAGATCTTTTTCCACCCTCATATCAAACTCATTGTACATCTCCATTATCTTCTCATGGGCTAGCGTACTGTCGGCAATAGGCACTTGATGTCCTCTGCTCTTTCCCACCATTTCCGCACTCCTCGCAATATGATTTAGCATCCGGTGCAAGCGCACTCCCCTGGCAATTGTCTCACGAAAATAGCCAATCTGCTTCTCTATATATTCAAGCGCCTTGTACTTAACTTCAAGATCCCGCAGCAGAGTGCCGTATTTTTTTGCCCTTAAAGAGTCAGACATTATCCAGCGCTGGAGTTCCACCTCCTGTTCCCGCTTTTTCTCCGCTACGTTATAATTACAGTAACAGAATATCTCACCTTCGCGGATTTCCTGCACATTGCTCAATGAAAAGTAATAGTCAGCGTATTTTAAACGTACTGCCGGATCGAGATTCATCCAGCCATCAATAATTTTCATCTGTTCCCCCTGTATCTCTACCTGGATCGGATTTACAACAGTTTCTATGTTGTTGACCTTAAAGGAGGATGCATATCTGTCGGTACTGCCCGGATAGCCGATGACCATCGCAAAATCTCCTCTCTGTATACCGGCAGTAGATATTTTCAGTGTACGGGAAGGTTTCATCGGAATATTGTCAGGCGAGTATTCAGCCGGAGATCCATCGGGAGCCGTATATATACGGTAGAGGGCGAAATCTCCCTTGTGCTGTGGCCATTCCCAGTTGTCAACCTCACCCCCAAAAGATGCTATGCATACCGGAGGAGCCGCCACCAGACGAACATCCTTGTAGACCTCATAGAGTGCCATATAGTACTTGTTGCCACCCCACATTGAGGAACAGGAAACCTCTCCCTGACCCTCAAAAATCTTACTATATCTGCCCTCAATCAAGCTGTAAACTCTGCGCATCGCAAAACCTCCGCCCCTGGGGACGATTGAGTCGCATAAGTGTTGCACTTCGGAAGTAACATCTATCACTTTTTTCAGAAACCAGATACCGTCACCCTTGACAGGAGCCTCTTGGGAGCGATCCATCGCCCAAAATCCATCCTCAAGATAATTGTGCTCAGGGGTACTTAACGCATGTATATCCGAATAGGCGCAGTGATGATTGGTAATCATCAGACCTTCAGGGGAGATCATACTACCGCTGCAACCGAAAGCGAGTGATACAACCGCATCGCTCAGTCCACCCTTCTCTTCATCATAAAGGGTGTTCGGATCGAGCTGTAGACCCCTCTCCTGCATATTTTTGGCGAGTCCCTGCTCAATAAGGTGAATTAGCCACATGCCTTCATCGGCACGGCACAATAAGGCGGTGAAAAGCAAAATCACCACCGAAGGTATCAGTTTTCTTTTCATTTTGTTGGTATTAGAATGAGATGCCCACTGTAGCACTGATGCGATGATGCATCGCACCGGCAAGATATGAGATTCCGAGGGCATTTATCAACCGGTAGTCCAGATCGATATAACCGGTAATATTATTTTTGAAAAAATGGGAGTATCTGAATCCTGCCCCGGCATTTATGCGGTTGGCAGTAAGAAATTCAAATTCTTTGAGCATCGCGTCGTCCATCGTTCGCGGCGCCCTGGGGTTGTTGGTTTGTGTATATAATCCGTCATTTAATGGGTTGCCTGAGCCGCTTCCGAAACCAGCGCAGATACGTATTCCAATGATACCGCTTTCGCGGAAAATATTATAAGCACCTGAGAGCAACCCGTCAATAGCAAGGATATTCTGTTTACGGTAGAAAGGATAGAGTGAAGCTGTCTGTTTGCGATACATAGCATCTGCCGAGGCCTTCAGCACAAGTGAAGGACGATGATCCCTGATACCGAGATTGGCGGAATACTCCAGATTGCCTTCAATCAGATCTCTGTTCAGAACCTCATTACTACCGAAATAGATAATCTCTTTGACTCCTTCAATGGTCTTTTCCTGATATACATTTTCATTGTTTATCAGATGCGTATAGTCAGCTGAGAGCTTCACTATATGTCGGTTATCTCCTTTACCAAAAGATAAATGACCATTATAGCCCACCTGAAAGCCATTGTGAGCCGAATACATTATGGTAGATGTGGACTTTTTGCCATAATAGCCGTCAAATGCCCTGAATGAAAACTCATTGAACACCCTTACCCTGGATGATGGACCAATTTCCAATTGAAGAGCTCCTCCGTGATATGTGGTCAATAGTGGCATAGTACTGGTCTGAGTTGAATAACCTCTCTCTCCAAACACCTCCCGCTGCCCAAAGAATCCACCATAATCCACCAGATAATAATAAACCTTATCCGTTGTGCCGTAAATCTGGTAATAAAAACTTTCAAGATTTCTTCTGAAAATATAATCGGCTCCAATGACAACTTTGTCCGCAATATTCCAACTCAGGCCGGCAGTCACTTCCATATCCATGATCATATTGACGTGACGTGGATCGCGTGCTTTAGAATAGTTGCCACCTGTGTAGTCTATCTTGCCTCCGACAGAAAGGGCCTTATTGAAACGGTAAGCTACACCTCCGGTCAGATGGTAGATCTCAAGTGTCTTGACTCCGGCAGTAGAGTCTGCCATTGCCACAATATTCAAAGGGGAATGAAATGGGTCGCTCATTACTGAGCCACCCATATTCTTCCCTTTAAAATAGTCATACGACAATTTTCCATAAACATAGACATCCTGTCCCAGATGGGAGAATGATTCTGCCAAAGCTCCGGCATTGAAACTGTCATCCGACTGGTGATGGGCCACAAATCCGCCATTATTCTTCTCGAATCCTGCCTGTGTAATGAAGATTTTCTCCACAGGCAGACGAATAAGACCGGCCGCATTGCTGCTGGTCAGCCAGGGCTCTGAGCCCTTTATGAAATTAAAATCATAAAGATTCTGCGGAGTCACCTGTGCCCGGCCTGAAAAAAGACAGAGCAGCGCCATTACCATAATAGTCAGACAACGTTTCATTATCAATTTTCCTTATTTGCTCCTCAAAGAAGCTTCTTTGCGCTGGTGGAAGTCGTTTGTGGAGTTGTTGGTATCCATGTAAATGATGCGCGCACCTGCCTTGATGGAGGCTTCTGCATCAATTCCGCTCGGATCGGTTGAACCCTCCTCGAGATCACTTGTTCCCATACTGTAACTATAAACAAGTTTACCTTTATTTTCAGCTATGGCCTCGGTAGCCTCTTTGTTGACATTACGATAGATGGAATATCCTTGTCTATTTGTAAGTACTACACTACCTCCGTCTACAGAAGTGATAAGGCGCTTGTTATTCTTGCCAACATAACCTGCTGAAAAGACTTCACAGGCATCCACAACCCAGTCTGCGGGAACCCATTTACGTAACATTGCATTCATGTTGTTGTAATAATTCTCGTTGGAAGTATCCTCAAAGAATGACTGAGGCGTCACACCGTCAGGAGTTATGAAGATAAAGAATGCGGGGCCTGTCACCGAAATAGGCCAACCCGTTCCTGTACCATACTTATAGGCCTTGAGGTAATGAGATGTAGGAATTGCCTCAGAAGGTGTGGGGTAAGCTGCTGCCTGGTTGTATCCCGATTCAGGGTCATACATAGCATAGTAGTTGCTGTTGGAGAGATTCACTGAATTGCTGTAGGTAAGAGTGTGGTTGATGGCCCCATTTATAGCCACAACAACCTCTTCGCCCGGTTTTAGTACCGGAGCGTTGCCCTCAGCCCATGTCCAATAACCATGTCCTGCAGGTACTTTGCCTTCAGATTCGTAAGTGAGTTTTCCATCAACCACATCTGCGTTTGTTGCATGTGAGTTGTATTGAATAGTCATTGCGAAGCAGAGGTTTTTAAGATCAGCATCTACTGTCGAGTTATTGTAGAGAATGACATACTTGTCTTGCTGGAAATAACCGGAGCCGTCATCTTTTTGACAACCGCCGGTATAAAGCTCCTTAACAATGATCTGTTTTGCCTCTGAACCGACCATGTCGATGGTAACGACAAAAGGAGTCTTCTCATAATCATGAGTAATGGCAACTTGCTGTTTAAATCCATTGAAGGAATAGGCAGTACCGCTTTCGGCACGGGTTTCAGTAGCAGAAAATTCATAAAGACCGGCAACTGCAGGTACGGTTGCATTACCTTGGGCATCAGTTGTGCCGACATAAATCATTCCGGTATTGGTATTGACCGCATTTACCGTAACACCGGCTACGGGATCAGCATCCGAATATACCAACTGAACTTTGACGTCATACAATTTGTAAGGGTCATCCTTGTGACAGGAGACCGCAGCGATTAAGAATACGCTGCACATCAGAAATGAAACAAACTTTTTCATACGCATTGTGTATTTATATTATTGTATTTTTAGCCTCAATGTGAGTCCATAATAAAATTTAGGTATATATGATGAAGATTCAAACAAAGATACATCGGTCTGTGAAGCGCTTGTTTTGAACCTCATTGTCGAATAAAAGAAATTGTTGGCATAAAACGAAAGAGAAGCTATTCTGCCTATTTCCTTGGTCACGCTGATGTTAGCCGAGAAATAGGGAGAAAAGACATTCTTAAGGAACAAATAATTATATCCCGTCTTATTGATCATTGCATCCAATTCTGAGAATAGTTGCCTATTGTTATCTTTAGCCCATAGATATTTCTCACGGAATGGTATGGGAGTCCGGGGATCATCAAATGTGGTGTAGTATAGAGGATATTTGATAACATGGCCCCTGATGTCATAAAACTCAGTACCTGATGGAATTTTCTCTTGACCGCTCATAGGCCAGGTAGTCTGTTCGCCACTATATTCTGCAAGGTTGCGGTCGTGACGGTAAAGCGACCCCTCCAGTCTTAGGGTAAATATCAGTCTTGCCTTAGGAATATGAGTAGTAAAAGTTATGTTGTTGCGAAGCTTGAGACTCTCAGATCCATTGCTTGTACCGGAACTGCTGCCAACATAATGCCCAATAAATTGGTATGGTGTTATACCGTCCGACATTGTGCGGTTTGACTGGTACGACTGCACTATGTTCTCATTTGTACTTCTGTATTTATAGAGTGTTCCATCCATTCTGATGGAAGTACGAATAGCAGATATCTGTCCGAAATCTATTACCCATTCGATGCCTTTGCGTACAGTAGGGGCCACCTCGTTGGTAACTTTAGTCTTTGAAACAAAGGTGTTTTTCTCCGAATAGGCGAGCGTCTGATCCGGCACTTTGCCGGTAATATCTTTTACAGTAACCACTCCCGTCTCCCTGTCTATGGAGTAGAGACGCTCGGAAGAAGGGATCAGACATCCTTCCAGACTACGCTGGTCTGTCCATTTGTAAGTGAAGGGCTCATATTCATTATATGTAAAATAAGAGCCTAAAGTTTTGGAATAGAAGGCCGCCAGGGAGATTTTAACTCCTGCAATGTCCGCCTCAACTCCTATTTCACTCTGCTGTGCCTTCTGCCATCTCAGATCGGGGTTATACTCTATCTGCCTCGGGAGAATGTAATATGCATAGAATGCCGTTCCATCCGCCATTGTACCAGGCGCAAAGACTTGCTTACCATAGTAAGAAGGTGTCGGATAGAGAATGGAGACCGAAGGGAGTTTAACTGCCACACCCCAGCTGCCACGCAGTGAAAGCTCTCTTAAGACACGACTTCTTTGATATTTTATAATCGAATATCTCGCATTAAATCGCGGGGAGAGACTATTGACAGTACCATAACCCGAATTGTTTATCATAGTCCACTCCGAGCGAACGCCACCCACAAGATTGAGCGAGGTTGTCCCTATTGGAATGGTGATATTTTCTTCAGCGTAAGCCGCCAGGTTGTTGACAAAAGGGATATCCTTGTAGGGATAGGGTCTCCAATCCGGTGCCTTCGAGAGATCTTCATAATAAAAGCCTTCTCCGAGATTGCCGCTTCCGGTAAAGTGGGCTCCAAGTTTCAGTTTGTTGACCACTCCTCCAAAGTCGTGAGCCCAGTTTATCTTTAGGTGAAGATTATAATCAAGAGGCTTATCATCCCTGTAGCTAACCTCATACCAATATCCGGCAGGCCTGAGAATCACCTCAGCATCGGGATTGGATGAATAGGGAGTGGAAACAAAATATCCCTCTTCCATTCCATGGAGAGAGGATGTGGAACTGGAACTTGATTTATTTTCGCTTAATGAGGAGAGATTATCGGAATAAACTACCGAACCCGTGAGTTCAATATTGGTAATCCAGGATTTGTTTAGAAGCCAGTTGAGTGAGAAATTGCCTCGAATGGTATTCTCCTTCACCTTTTCGAAAGTCTCCATGAAGGAATCGGGATCGGCACTCTTATCATATCCTCCTATATTGCCGGAAACTCCGGTCGAAAATCTTATTGGCTGTCCAAACGCGTCGAAAGAATTGGAATAGATCAACGAAAAGGCATTGCGCTGGTAGGTGGTAAAAGGAGAAGCCAGATCGTGGACGGAAGTGGTCCTTTCGGCACTCGCATTGATTACTCCACCCTTCGCCCCAAGGTCAAATCCCTTGCTTAAAGAGAGCTGTTTGGTGTTGGGGCTGGTCATTGCGGTTATCATCCATGGGGATTTTCCTTTGCGGGTATTGATCTTTACCACTCCGTTGGTCATATCACCATGCTCTACCGAAGGTACTCCGGTTATAATCTCTATGGATTCTACGTTGGCTGAAGCAATATTACGGGTAGAAACTCCGGATACTCCACCGTGGGTAGCGTTGTTGGAGAGACGTACACCATCCAGTTCGACCGCCGTACCGAAAGAGGAAATTGCAGAAGTCTCGTCGGAACGAATTTGAAAAGCATCGGTCGAGCTGGTTAGTTTGCCGCTATTTGCCGAGACTCCACCCGGCAACAGAGAGGAAATATCTGAGATATTGACCATCTGCATATGTTCAAGTGCAGTCCTGTCAATTTGACGGCTGGTGGTGGCACTATTGGTGTTTTCCTTTGCGACCACCACTGCACTCTCGAGGGTCAGGTCATCAATAGCAAGATAATAAGTGACACCCTTGAGATCTTTGGTAATCTCTATTTCAAATGTGGTAGGAGCATATCCCAAACAGGAAATCTCTACTTTGGTTTTACCTTGCGAAACACCGCTGATAACGAATTCGCCCTTTGCATTGGCTACTGCCCACAACTCCTTATCCGGCATCACCACGGTGGCAAATTCCACAGGAATGTCAGTACCCTTTTCAAGCACCTTTCCCGAAAATTGATATTTCTGGGCAAAGGCGGGGAACAAGAGGAGTAAAGCAATTATTGTTAGCAATGCCTTTCTCATAATACTACAGAGATGTCTGAACTATTTTTATTTGTGCCGTTGTATTTTGGTATTCTTTAAGTCTGAAAGTAATAAGACACTCCCTCGCAGAACCGGTATCGTTGACATCGGCAGTCACCCTTATGATGTCATTTACTTCTCCTGTCTCCGGAGAAAATGTGAACGCAGGATTTGAACATGTGGCTGTCCATTTACGGTTGGCCGTCAACAGGAATTGTGTACCACCTCCTTCAGCAGCAATACTAAGTTGTCCAACGTCAACTCCGATAAAAGGATAAGAACCGATCGTCACGACGGTCTTGGTAATTTTGGAGCTCTCCTCACCCTTAGCGGTGAATGTTATCCTGGCCACTTGAGTGGACTTTGATGTAGTTGCGGGAACTGAAATCCTTACAGTGCCATCCTTAGTGCCCGAAGTGGGAGAAATAGTTATACCGAGGGTATCACAATCCACTGTCCAGTCCACGTTGCAACGGACATTGACGTCGAATGAGCCACCGTTGTAGTCAAAAGTTATAGCATAAGGATCTACCGAAATCTCGGGGTCCACCACCTTGTGGCAAGAGGTTGCCATAAGCACTACCGCTAGAATGACAGGAAAAATCTTACGCATATTATAATCTGTATAATTGACAAATATAGGTAAAAAAAAGAAAATTATGTTCTTCCAGGAACAAAAAACACCACAACTGCATATTATTTGTAACTTTGCCTTAAAATGAAAGAGAAGAAAAATATTTTGACCTGGGCTGTTGCTGCACTTTTTCTCTTTGTGCTGCTCGCTCAGTTTGTTTCGTGTGAAAAATATGTCCTGCCTGAGCTGACCATCTCTCAGGACACCATTATATTCAGCCACAATATCGACAGTGCTTATTTGAATGTACACTCCAATGTCATCTGGGAGATAGAAACACCGGACATCACTTTTAGTGACCAGTGGATAATTGTTAAACCCAACTGGGCCGATGGTGACACCACCGTTGTCTTTAAGACTACCCTGAATGAAGGCCCCATGCGGCAAACCCAGGCCAGGATATTCAGCGAAACGATAGAACGTAATCTGCTGCTGATCCAGCAGGCAGCACCTGCTGAACCTGATGTTCCGGATAATCCCGACGGCAATCCCTAATCCTTAGAACTGAAAATAGATAAACGACTGCAGATCCGCAGTAATAAACTGGTAGACAATGAATACTGCCAGGGCTACTATCAGAGCCATAAGGGGCAGCGGCATAGATGCAAACCAGAGGCGATAACGGCGTTTAAAACGGTCTGGGAACCAGTGAATGACCATACCTGCCACTATAAGCAAAAACACATTGCGATATTGCCAGACAATCTCAGGTATCATCGACAACTCCCAATGGCTGCCTATACGGTTTACCATATTCTTTGCAGTATTCCAGGCTGTCTCGTTGGCTTCGGCAGGATCGAGATTGGATCCCGAACGGAAAAAGAGACGCGTAAATGTGATGAAGACAAATGTCTGGAAAATAGCCCAGATGTCCGAAAGACGTCTGAAACGGGGCTCTTTTGAACCCTCAGGTCCCGCCACGACAGCAGCCTGAACGCCACGAATGCGGCATATCAGCACATATATAAGTTTGACAAGATTACCGATCATCACCACTGCCATCCAGACAAAAAACAGATTGAAAAGCGGACGCGGTGCAATAATGGAAAGGACTCCGAGAGTAGCGGTAATAAGTGCGATGACAAAAAACCTGAGACCGATGCCCCAATTTTTCCATATTTTGTGAATCACCATTCCAAGGCCGTTTAGGCCGCCCCAAATCATAAAATTCCAGCTTGCTCCATGCCACAGACCACCAAGCAACATTGTGTTCATCGAGTTGAGATTTGTCGTAATGGTTCTGCGTTTTTCAGGCCTGAAACGAGCCAGCAATATAAGTACCACAGCAATTACCAGCACTACCAGAGCAACCAACCACGAGCCTGCAAGTAAAACTCCGATAAGTGAAATGGTCACAATACAGCAATATGTGCCGAAAGTGGCGTTGCGGTTACCTCCCAAAGGAATATAGAGGTAATCCTTAAGCCATCTGGAGAGGGAGATGTGCCATCTCTTCCAGAACTCTCCGGGATGCTTGGCTTTATAAGGCGAATTGAAGTTTTGGGGAAGATAAAAACCCATCAACATTGCTACACCTATAGCAATGTCGGTATATCCCGAAAAGTCCGCATAGACCTGAAGCGAATAACCGAAGAGGGCCATCACATTTTCAAATCCTGAGTAGAGCAAAGGATTTTCAAAGACGCGGTCAATAAAATTAACAGCAATGTAGTCACTAAGGACAATTTTCTTGATCAGACCATTGATAATCCAAAATACCGCTATACCGAACTGCCTTCTGCCGAGAAAGAATTTGCGGTGTAACTGAGGTATGAATTCGCTGGCACGAAGTATCGGACCTGCCACCAGTGACGGAAAAAAGCTGACATAGAAACCGAAATTTAGAATATTACGTACAGGAGCCACCTGGTTACGGTAGACATCCATTATGTAGCTGATTGTTTGGAAAATATAGAACGAAATGCCTACCGGCAATATAATTGAATCAACACTGAAACGGTTAGAATCAGTTATAGCATTCCCAATCACGGCAAACACGTCAAATACGGCAAACTCCGTCCCGAAAAGGTTGTTAACCACATCCGTTATAAAATATGCATACTTAAAGTAACATAACAAAAGAAGATTAACAATCAGACTTAACACAAGCACAGCTCTTTTTCCCTTCTCACTCTTTCTGGAATACATCCATTTGGCTCCTAAGAAATTATAAAGCGTCACAAAAAGAAGTATCAGGGTAAAAATTCCGCTTGTCTTGTAATAGAAAAAGACACTGGCAAAAAAGAGAAAACCGTTTCTAAGCAGCAGTTTATTTTTAAATAGGGCAAAAAGGGCGAACACTATCGCAAAAAAGGCCCAGAAATAAAATTGCGTGAAAAGCAATGGATGGGACTGATCAAATGTGAAGAGTCCCTTCAGAAAATCTGCTGCTATCTGGAGAAAATCGGTCATCTGGAGTTGTCGTTTTTTAAGGAAGTTGATTTGAGATGCTCCAGATAACGATCGAGCAACGCATTATAAAGCAGGTCACCTATCAATATGTAGCCGCTTTCCGTAAAATGAATCTTATCTCTGTTAGCCAGGCCGGCACTTTCCCACTGTTTCATCGAATTCAGACCACCCATTATCCTAAAAAGGTCCCAGATACCCGCATCGTATCTTCGGGCAAGGCCATAGAAGGCATCCTGTACCACAGGACCATTCTGATTGAGATAATAGGAGCGGCGGGAACGCCTGAAGCTGTCATTATTAGTCACAAAGAGTATTGCACAATCGGGTGCTACCCTGAGGGCCATATCTACCATTTGTATATAATTGGAAACAAACCGTTCCTTATTAAAATTGGGGGTATTTGCATCGTTGATGCCTATGGCAAAAATTATCAAATCTGGCTTTAGCAACGCCAGATCCCTCTCAAAATCTTCACACTTGAAATAGGAATTAAGGCTCGCACCATTAACTCCGATCCCATGATAGGTAAGCCCCGGACGACCATGATCCAGCACAATCCCCGTCAAATTCCACTCCCCCGGCACTCCGCTTGTACCCAACACCAGAGAATCGGTCAAAGAAGGCAGGACGAACTCATAGAGATCCTTATCCGGATCATGAGAGGCGGGTAAAAGCGTCAGTGTGTCCAAATGGACTACCGGTACAAGAGTATCGCTGTCGGAGCGCCCCAGCACCTGCACCCTGTCAAAACGAAAATCATGGGGAGATCCCATCGGATTGCGCTCACGTGAAACAATTGTCACTGTGGCGGAAGGATCGGAAGTGGAGGCAGCCATTCCGGTCAGACCCATACGGAGAGGTGTCTTGGGCTGAGAATTGCTACAGGCAATCCATTTGCCTGTATAACTGCTATAATAACTCGTGGGTGTATTGCTCTTTGCCACTGAAAATGGAAAAACCACCCCTCTCCCCCCTTCTATACCATAGCGCATCGAGAGTAGATTGCGACGCATTCTGTTGGAAAAAGTACCGGATTGCACATGCGAACCACCAATATGGACTATATTGACATCTCCCTCCCCGAGAAAGAGAAGGGTATCGAGTTTATTGAAAAATCTCACGAAAGCAGTACTGTCTCCGGAGGGAAAGTTAATCGCATTCTCCTCGAAATGGGCGAACATATAATTGGGAATAGGCTTATGAAGGCTCTGAGCAAGGGCATTGCTGCACCATGTCGAAAGCAGCACAACTGCTACCATTATTACCCTTACTGTTTTTTGCATCCCCCTCATTCTACTACTGAAGTTTTATCATTATTACTCTCCATCATCTCTACAGAGGAGACTTCGAAGGGATCCTCACTATTCATATATGCAGAAACCATCTCCGGATCAAGCTCCTGCCTGAGCTTGTAAAAATTGTAGCACACTTCAAAAGCCCTCGCAAAAGCCATCCCGACGTGTTCCGCACCCCTTGTGGTAAAGTGAATATAATCACTGCTCGCAAACGGAGGACTGTGCTTCACCCATCGCACCATTGAGTTTTCGCCACCCATCATATTGAAGAGATCCCAATATGCAGCACCTTTGTTTAAAGCCATCACCTTGAGTGAATCATTCAGGTCTGGCAACATTGGGATGGTGGAAATACGTCCATCAACACTTCTGCCCATATCCGAAGGACCTATAAAGAGAATTTGTGCCTCTGGAGCCACCTCGTGGAAGTAGTCAATTTGTTTTTCGAGCTGACGCAGGTAGTTGGAAATTTGCTTCTCATTACGAATGCTGACGGCACGGTTACCACCAAACTGCAATATGATCATACGGGTATCGAGCAGACCGAAGGATTGCTTCATCACACTTTTATTCAGACGGGTAAATATCGTTCCCGAGCACCCTCTGAGAGGTGCGTTGTCCAATGCTATTCCACCTTCGCCGTCCATTAAGAAGCCATAGATCTCAGCACTTCCGCTAAGTGTAATTGTGCCTCTGGATGCATAGGCAGGAAGTTCCCAGGTAAGGAGCGAAACTCCCTGAACTGAGTTTTTGAGCACCTTGCTTTCGGTCCTGATAGTATCACAGCGCAAAGAGGCTTTAAACCCCGGAGAAGTGTTGCCTACAAGTAGCGCAACTTTGGAAAACTTTTTGGCACGCTCCTGACAGTTGGAGTTTTTTGAAACTCTGAAACTAATGGAGGCCTCACCGTAGAGTTGAGAAAAATGCGTCATCACTCCGTAGCGGTTGTGATCTGCACGCACGGTAGTAGAATCACCGATGAGCGTGAAGCGGGTAAGTGCGCCGGATGCACTCTGCACCAGAGAGTAGGTGGAAACACTCTGAATGGCAGGTACAAGGCCGTTGCCATTGCCGCCGAAGATGCCCTGAAGATGCTCACGAACGATCGAGGAGATGCGGTCCATCTCTATCTGCGAGTCACCGTAATGCATTATGCGGTAGGTTTTATCCTCTTTCTTTGCGTTTTCAAAGAGATGAAACAGGCTATCCAAATAGGTGTAGTCATCATTTGGGAGCCAAATCCTATTGGGATTGGATTTAAGGAAATTTTTGAAAAACCTGAGTGAGTCCTGATGGGAACCGGGGAGAATATTGAGGCTCTGCTCCAATTCAGAGAGTACTTTGTCTACATCGACCACCTCTTCATTGATGCTTGAAGAAGCCTCCTCGTAAGAAGCAAAACGTAGGGTAGTGCCTCCAACTTTTATTCCCCCCTGTGGAAAAACCACCCAAACCACTCCCAGAATAAGTATTACTGACAATATGAAGAGAAAAATCTTGCTCGCTTTCATCAATTCTTACTTGTAAATTATTAGTTTTTGTCTTTCGCGGATAAAATCGCTCCTGAGCTTGTTCCATTTTTTGAGATCGGATACCCGTACCCTATGTTTTCTTGCAATGCCGCTCAGAGTGTCACCATATTTTACCGTATAAATAATAGAAGTTTGCTTACGCTCCTCCTCAGCTTGTTTCTGTTTTTTGAGCACTTCTGCCTCTCTGGCCGCCACCAGACGCTCTGTGACGGCATAAAGGGAGTCCACCTCTATGTTGTTTGCCATTTCGACCGGAAACCTGAGTCCATAACCTTCGAGAGGTACCAAGGGATCTGACCTGAATATGGGATTCGCCTTTGAAAAATCCGAGACACTTATACCGGTGAGATGCGTTATAGCTTCAAGAGAAACCGGCTGATCAAAGTCCAGAGTGGAGAACTCTTCCGTAGAGAGAAGAGGTGCGCCTTTTTCCATACGGCTGAGATCGGAGAGAGTAAGCGTATGGAGTAATAGAGTCGAGTCCCCGGACTGGAGGCAGGCGTTTAGTACAGCAGGGCTATGCAAATAGGCCGCAATAGCCATATCCCACTCTCCGTAACGCTCAAAATACTCCTGTAAACAATTGAGAGCAGCTAAAGTGCAAAGAGTATCATCATAACGCTGATCATGCACCAGATCCACCCTAAGGCCATATCTCACCGCATCCAGAGCATCAAGGGCCCAAATACCGGCACGATTGCCCGGCATTGATATATTTGAAATTGCATTAGGCAAAAATGCCAGTTCGGCAGGCATATTTCTCGAGAGCAATTCATCGGATGTGAACTCGGCGAGCCTCTTTTCACCATCTGTGGACAAACTTCCCTCCGAAGCTGCCACAGCAGAAAAGGGCATAAACCCTGACACCAAAAGTGCCGTCACAACGAGGAATCTGAAAATATGCCTTGCTCTCATTGACCGTTTCAATTGAAATAAAAGGCAAAATTAACAAAAAAGTGATTGTTATGGGCTCTCATGGGTGATTCAGCTCCAAAAAGATTGACAAAACCATACTGCCATCCCGCACTTATACAGAAAGGATGGGCATCCCACATAAGTTTGAGACGCAAACCCGCATCGAAACGATTTTTGGCAACATCGTTCAACATATACATGGCAGAAAGGCCTACTCCCCCTTTAAGATCATTCCATATTCCAAAATGGAAATCGAAGGGAATACCTATGTAGTATGAATTAAAGTTCTCTTTGGTTCGGACATCGCGGCCTCCGGCAGTCATAAATAACAGACCGGTCTCGATAGTGGATTTGTAAAATGTGTAACGCACCAATGCTGAAATACTCCCACCCGGCTTAACCCCATTGTAATTGAATTGCAGACTATCGGCAGCAGAGGCTCTGTCTTCAGCAAAAAGAGATCTGCTGGAAACGGGCATAGTAGAGAGGTGTCCTCCGACACCGATTCCAAAACTCCACTGTGCCTTGAGACGGCTCGTAGCTGCCTTATAATCATCACCGGTGAGAATTTCCATCTGTTCCTGTGTAACAATGTCCTGCACCGCAGGCATTCCCGGTCTGATCTCTTCTATGCCGCTACGCAGAAAATCCGCAAACTCATACTCATCATCAGTAGCACCCCGCATTTTCCGGAGCACATTCTGCTCTTTATCCATTACTATGTATTGTGGGACTACTCTGTCTTCGCAATAGATCCTCTGCAGGTCTGAACCCGGCTGTGATTCCACATCCAATATCACCAGATTGTACTTTCTGAGCAGAACCGAGATGCTCTCCTTCTTGAACATTACACTGCGCATCTTGTGGCAGGGGGCGCACCAGGAGGCTGTAAACATCAACAATATCGGATTATCGGGATTCTGTATCAGTTCCATCGGGATATGCTTAACCGACTCATCTGAAGGGGTCTGTGCAGAAACCGGTCGCAAGGCCGTTGTAAAGAGTACGCAAAATATTATAGATGACAATACATATGAAAATCTCTTCATTTTTATGCGTTTTTATTTACGAAGATATGTAAATGATTTTGATTTATAGTTTTTTTCTCTAACTTTGTAGGACTTGAAGTACTAAACAACAACACAATATTGATATGGGAAAATTTGAAATTACACTAAGAAAAAACGGAGAATTCCAGTTCAATCTTAAAGCATCTAACGGTGAAATAATCCTCACCAGCCAAGGCTACAAGACCAAGGCTTCTTGCCTGAACGGCGTTGAGTCAGTTAAGAAAAACAGCGTTGAAGAGGCAAGATATGAGAAAAAAGTAGCTTCAAACGGCAAGCCCTATTTCAATCTTATCGCCACCAACGGCCAGGTAATTGGAAACAGCCAGATGTACGCTTCCGAAAGGACAAGGGACAATGGCATAGCATCCGTTATGAGACATGCTCCTGAGGCTAAAATTGTAGAGCTTCTGGACGAGTAATTTAGGTGTCTGCTTCGCCGAAGGGGCAGATCGTAATCAAGGCTCCCGCCGAGGGGATGCTAAAGAGGGTCACCGATTGGTGGCCCTCAGTTTTTAGTGATGAGTATGTAGTCAGTATGTAGTATGTAGTTGCAAGATGTAGGGTGCACGTTTCGGGAATACCCGTAACTAGCTATACACTTTTAACTCATAGGCAGCTACTAAATAACCAACTCAGAACTCCTAGCTCGAAACTCAGAACTAACCCATACTATGCACCCTGCACCTCGCACCCCTATAAAGCGGGTGAGCCGGGCACAAAACGTACAGGTTGAGTAGGGATAAAAATGTGATCACTTCGGGTATCGAATGTTACCGGCATAGGTGCCGACCATGCTTTTTTCGAATCATTGCGCATAAAATCCTCCATATTGAACGGATCGTTAGGGATCGGGACCACTTCAAAAGTTCCTGTAGAGGATTGATAGACATAGTCACACAACCGGACTCCGGCCGCCCGCCTTAATAACAATTTTACAATGCTTTCACGGCTCGGAGCATTGTAGTAAGGACGATTATCGACCATGCAACTTCGCTGTTCCGGACGCCAAACACCTTTTTCATAAAAATAGGCACCCTCATAATGGCCTACTGCCTGATATCCGGGCAGCGAATAATAATGCGCCCACGGAGCCTGCTCTTTTTCGCCGCTGATATCGACATTCATAGCATAGCCGTAATTTTGCCTCTCTTTCAGTTCTTTTTTATGGCGGTAAGGCGAAGCGCTTGTCGCCTCTTCCGGTATAGTCTGCCCATTGTGGATGACATACTCATCGACGAGCCTCCCGAAACCATGACCGCCGGCCTCATGATGTATCAAATCGGCCAATTTCGTATAGCTCCCAACCGGTGTGCGACAAACCGCACAAAGTGCAAGTGCCGATCCATCACTGTATTGCCAGCAAAGGCCGCCATATCGGTCAACATTGGCCAAAAGAATAAACAACGTATTGCTCATACGCTTATCGGTCATACCGGGAATGCGCCTCGCAGCTTGAAACACCAAATTGGGATTGTCCATCGCCATGACATACGGTTCATCAAAACGGACATCAAAGGCGGTGCGGACTTTGGTCTTTTTATCACTTTCCGTAATTCCGCTTTCCGGCGAAAAAACCACAAATTGCGCTACTCGAAAATAAGAACGATAAGTGCTGAATGGTTCGATCGAAAAAAAGGCCTCCATGGCATCACGTGCATCTTTATTAAAAGAACCCAGTGTGCCATAATCCATCTTGGAGTAGCCATCGCCCAAAATAATCACTTCGTTGGGATAGGTGCCTTGCGTATGCTCCTGCAAAACCGTATAAGTGTATTCTACAACATTCAACGGTTTTTGGATCACGGTTAAATCCAAAATGCGTCTACCGCATCGAACAGTTACCTGCGTTTGGCGAATCGCCCTCTCATTGGGTTTCGCTTTGCAGGTCAGCTCAATCTCTTGCGCTGCCGGTCCCGAAAGCGGCGTTATCTGCAGCCACGTAGCATCACTCGGCACCTCGATCTTCCACGAAACAGTGCTGGAGAGGCGCACCTTGAGCGGATCACCGGTATACTCCAATTCAATGCTCGGTTCGCTCAATGTGCAAATGATCTCCTTTTGACAAGCAGACAACAAGACAAGGCAACCAAACCCTAGCCCCAACAACATGATACGTTTCATAAAATTCATATAGTTTTTCTTATTTAAAAATCGCATAAAAAATATACTCCGGCACCAAATTTAATGCTTATATTTGCTCAAGTAACAATAAGTATCTCATAATGAGAACCGTAATTTGCCCCCGCTGCAGCGCCTCTTTCGACTGCCATCATGACACCACCTCACACAACGATTGCTGGTGTACGCGTTTTACGCTTCCTCCGGCCGTTTTAGCGCAATTGCAACATCAGTGGCCGGACCAATGCCTCTGTAAAAAATGTCTGGAGGAATTGATCCTTCATTCTTCAAAATGACAAAAGTATAAAACTCCCTTCGAAGGCACAAATAAAAAAGGATGATCTCTTTTTATTTGTGCTATTAATGAGTTTATGGTATTAAGTAAGTATTAGAAGTCATGAGTTTAGATTAATTAGCCCGGAACTCTGTTTTATACCACAACCTACAAAAATTGTCTTTTCTGCAGATATCATTGATAGTGATTTCCTACCTTTGTAGCGGATTCAATAAACACTTATTATTATGTTTACCGATAAGAACTTACTCGAAAAGCTAAATTTGGAACTCAACAATTTGTCCACCGAAGAACTTCAGGCCGTAGATGCTTTTATTGTGTCGTTAAAGAAAAAGAGACTAAAAAAGCTTAGCGAACCGGTTGAAGTCTATTCTCCGGAGACTCAATCTAAAGTAATTCTTAACGAAACACTTTACCCTCTCAACGATGTATTTGATGAAGCCTTAGAAATAATGGGCCGACACTATGGAGTTAATATGCGAAGATTGTAGGGTGCGAGGGTATGAAAAAATTTACAGTATATGTGTCTGCAAGCGCAAAGGAGAGTATTCTTGAATACATAAGACACATAAGTAACACCTATAAAATGCCCGCCACAGCACTCCGACATTATAAAGAACTTTATGACCGTATTTTTTCGCTCTCATCTTATGCGGAATCCGTTAATGTGTCCGATAAGCAAAGCATTCTTCGATTCGGAGCAAACGCCCGCACAATCCGATACAAAAAAATGATGATTGTTTACACCATACACGACACTCTTGTCGTGATAAGAGCTATTCTTCCCGCTGCAACGGTAAAATAGCCTTTATATGTAAACTAAAAAGGTTTGGAAAAAATTCCAAACCTTTTTCGTTAAACCTGGACCTAGCCCAAACCACCTTTCTGCCAATTCTTCGCACCAAGAGCACTTGCGTGGGAAGCCTCAAATACATTTTCATCTCCAAATTCATATCCTTCATACAACAAATATTTTCCCGGAGTGTTTCCTGTGCGATCGACTATGGTATTTACCAAATTATCCATTGCAGCTTTTTTAATTTTGTTCGCATGACCATAGAGATACATTAATCCGGTGTTTTTACTTACATCCAGCACAGATAGTGAGTTGTGAGAACAGTTAAGTACCTGTAATACCGGATTTTTTGTTACGTCAAGCGCAGTAAGATTTTGTTTTGAGCAATTAAAAGTAGTTATTTTACCATATATCGTAACAGTTTGTGATCCGAGGGTGTAAAACGCCCAATTACCAAATGTAATATCGTCTTCCCCGGGATCTTTTTTACCGTTGCTATTGAGGTCAAGCCATACATCAGCGCGGTCAGCCTCAGCGGCATCAATCTTTAGGCTAACGCTATCGCTTACATTCCTGGTGGTAGTAAATGTCATACTATGTGACATTGGAGGTAGTTTCGGAATAATGTAGGTTGTGCCTTTGTAAACGATGGTTACGACTCCGTTGGCTTCGGTGATGGTGAGGTTGGGGTCGCCATCCTGACCGGGATCACCTGTTTCGCCCTTTGGACCGGCAGGACCTTCGGAGCCTGTGGGGCCTTGAGGACCTACACTACCGGCCGGGGCATCTGTGCCGGGAGTGCCTTGCGGGCCTCGTGCATATACGGGGTTATTGTTGATATCTCTGACGAGTTGCCAGGTTTTACCTCCGTCAAGGCTCATCTCCCAATAATAGTTATTGTTAACCCTCAAAAGTGGAGTAAAGCCATCTTTACCCGGAGTACCGTCGGCGCCGGTAGCACCATCTTGGCCATCCTTGCCATCCTTGCCATCGGTACCCGGAGCGCCGTCTTCGCCATCTTTGCCATCCTTGCCATCGGCACCATCCTTACCCTGTGCAGGTACCATTTTGCCATCACTATCTATCAGGAACTCGCCGTTGACAGTCCAGTAGAGCAAACCGTCGCTGTGCTTTTTAACGCCGATTTTCGGCGCTATGCCATCGGCACCGGCAGGACCTTCCGGCCCATCCTTGCCATCTTTGCCATCGGCACCGGCAGGACCGTGTTTCAAGACCATTTTAGTGCCATCACTCAGAACGAGCTCATAACCACTCTTATCAGCCAATTCCGTATAAGAAACTATATATACCTTTTTGGTCATGGCATCCACCAATCCCTTAATGGAGCTAACCTCAGAGTTTGCATCACTCGTCACCTGCTTCAAGCTCTCCAGCCAAGCCTTATACTCTGCGATTTTGGCTCTCCTTTCAGCAAGTTCGGCAGACTGCTCCTCGCCTTGCTTTTTCAGGGAATCGATCTCACTCCAAAGCTCATCGAGGTCAACGCAGCCCACAACCAGGAACATCGCCAAAATTGTTATTGCTGTAAAAAACTTTTTCATATCTATTTATCTATATTATACAATTGTTGTTAAACGAAACAGAAGAAAATCACCATTTGTGCCAATTCTTTGAGGTTAGAATGTTTTTATGGGTATCGGTAAATTCATTACCCTCATTACCACTAAGCGCCACAATCATATAAGTTCCCCCTGTCTTTCCTTGACGATTTGGCATTGAATTTACCATTACGCCCATTTCAGTTTCCTTTATTTGGTTATTATGACACCTCATCTCATTTAATTTTGTGTTGTTACTGAAATCAAGTGCAGTAATTAAGTTAGCATTACAATATAAAGATAATAATTCGGTATTATTGCTCAAATCAATACTTGTTAGTAAGTTGTTTGTACACTGCAATTTCTGTAATGTTGTATTATTGGTCACATCAATATTGGTAAGCGCGTTGCTGGAACAGAACAACTTAGTAACTTTACCGTAAATAGTAATGGTTTTTGATCCAATAGTGTAGTCCACATAACCGGTGAAATTGGTAATGCTTTCACCTTCTTCTTTTACTCCGTTATTATTCAGGTCAATCCATACATCCGCTTGGTCGGCTTCCTCAGCTCCAATGAACAGGTTAATCATATCACCTACGTTCTTAGTAGTTGTAAGAATCATAGAAGCGGCTGTATAGGCACCTTCTGTGCCCTCATAGTCGTTACCCTCATTGTCAAGCACATTCCATTTTTTTGCCTTGGCACTGGCTACCTGTGTTTTATTAATGACATTATTAGGAACAGCAGAACTGTACACCCGGAACTCACCGGCAGTTGTGAATGATGATCGGTCAACCAGACTACTAACCAAAGTTCCCATTTCCGCTTCCTTTATTTGGTTTCCGTAACAATAGAGTTTCTCTAATGCGGTATTATTAGTTACATCAAGCGCGGTGAGAGAGTTGGTGTTACAATCCAGATGCTTCAGTGCGGTATTTTTACTTAGATCAAGCACAGTGAGTGAATTGGTGTTACAATCCAGCACTGTCACATTACCATAGATGGTAACAGTTTGCGCACCGAGGGTATAATTTTTAAAACTGCCGAATGTGATATTGGCTTCGTTTGCATCCTTTATTCCATTATTGTTGAGATCTATCCAGACAACGGCCCTATCATCAGAGGCAGCATCAATATTGAGGCGAATAGTGCCGCCAAAGCTATTGGTCGTTGTAAGAATCATGTAGGGACGCTCCTGACCATCATATACTACACTCGTGTCGTCATACACATTCCAGTTTTTCCCATTTGCTTTGAGTACTTGCGCTTTGGTTATGACATTTGTGGGTTTATCAGGGTCATGAACATAAAATTTTCCTTTAAGTATGCCGCTTCTATCTACAAGACTATTGACCAAAGTCTCCATCTCCACTTCTTTTATTTGGTTTCCGTGACATCGTAATTCCTCTAATGCGGTATTATTGGTTACATCTAGCGCAGTAAGTTGGTTGTTCTGGCAATGAAGTCTACACAACAATGGATTATTGCTTGTGTTAAGCGTTGTCAGTGAGTTCCCACTACAATTTAAGTCCTCTAATTTTATATTTTGGGTTAAGTCAAGAGCAGAGAGTGAATTAACATCGCAATACAAGTTCTGTAATGTAGTACTATTGGGTAAATTAAGCTCGGTAAGCAAGTTTGTATTACAAGTCAAAATGTTTAATGAAGTGTTTTTGCTTACGTCAAGCGTGGTGAGTGAGTTGGAGGAACAATTAAGCGAAGTTAATGCAGTGTTATTGGTGACATCAAGCGTAGAGAGTGAATTGCCGTAACAATCAAGATACGTCAATGCAGTGTTTTTGGTGACATCAAGCGTAGAGAGTGAATTGCCGTAACAATCAAGATACGTCAATGCAGTGTTATTGGTTAAGTCAAGTTCGGTAAGAGAGTTTATTTCACATTCTAATACCATTAATGCAGTATTTTTGGTGACATCTAGCGTAGAGAGTGGGTTGCTGCAACAATCCAATTCCTCTAATGCAGCATTATGGCTTACATCAAGCGCAGTTAGTGAGTTGTTGGAACAACCCAACATAGTCACCTTACCATAGATTGTAACGGTTTGCGCACCGAGGGTGTAATCCTTATAATTATCAAATAATATGTCATCTTCGCCCGAACCCTTTATTCCATTGTTATCGAGGTCAATCCAAACATCGGCTTTGTCGGCCTCAGCAGCACCAATATATAATCTAATAGTATCACCTACGTTCCTGGTGGTGGTGAGGGTCATCTTGGGAGGTTCTACGCCCCCGTAGGCATTGCCATCAATGTCCATGACTCGCCAATTTTTCCCCTCTGCTGTAAGTACCTGTGCTTTGGTAATGACATTAGTAGGGTTATCAGGGTCGTGAACAACAAAAATACCTTTAAGTATGCCGCTTCTATCTACAAGACTAGTGACCAAAGTCTCCATTTTCTCTCCTTCTATTTGGTTGGCACAGCAATCTATAAAACCCAATTCCGTATTATTGGTTACATCAAGTGAGGTAAGAGAGTTTTCATAACAATACAAGTTCACTAATGCAGCATTATGGCTTACGTCAAGTGTAGTGAGTAAATTGCCGCCACAATCAAGATACGTTAATGCAATATTTTTGGTGACATCAAGAGTAGAGAGTGAGTTGGATTTACAACCCAATCCCTGTAATGCAGTGTTTTTGGTGACATCTAGCACAGAGAGTGAGTTGATATGACAAAACAATTGCTCTAATGCAGCATTATGGCTTACGTCAAGCGCAGTGAGACTGTTTTTTGAGCAATTTAAAAAAGTTACTTTACCATATATCGTAACAGTTTGTGCTTCGAGGGTGTAATAAGCCCAACCACCAAATGTAACATTATCTTCCCCGGAGTCTTTTTTTCCGTTGTTATTGAGGTCAATCCATACATCGGCTTGGTCCTCAGCAGCTGCCCTTAAAGATACTCTAATAGTATCACCTACGTTCTTGGTGGTGGTGAGGGTCATTTTGAGAGAAGGCATTTCACCTTTGGGAATGGTGAAGGTAACACCATTGTAGATAATGGTGATGGTCGTTTCTGTTTCAGTGATTGTCAGGTTGGCATCGCCATCTTTACCGACGTCACCCTTTTCACCCTGAGCACCTTGCGGACCGGTAGGACCTTGCGGACCGGGAATACCTTGACCGGCAGCACCGGCAGAACCTCGCGGGCCTTGTGCCTTTAGGGGTCTTTTGTTGGCGTCAGTCACAAGTTGCCACTTCAGACCGCCGTCAAGACTCATTTCCCAGTATAAGTCGG